>Ga0080064_1000179_pt1 | contig 189736 bp, 174 predicted proteins | sample Subgrocontami54m_FD_69260 | JGI IMG/M metagenome (GOLD analysis project Ga0080064, IMG submission 69260) | Subsurface groundwater microbial communities from S. Glens Falls, New York, USA - GMW46 contaminated, 5.4 m (SPADES assembly) (version 2) ...
GCTCCTAGTACGAGAGGACCGGAGTGGACGCACCTCTGGTGTACCGGTTGTCACGCCAGTGGCATCGCCGGGTAGCTATGTGCGGAAGAGATAACCGCTGAAAGCATCTAAGCGGGAAACTTGCCTCAAGATGAGACTTCCCGGGACATAAGTCCCCTGTAGGGTCGTGGAAGACCACCACGTTGATAGGCCGGATGTGTAAGCGCAGTAATGCGTTGAGCTAACCGGTACTAATTGCCCGTGTGGCTTGATCCTATAACCTTGACGGACGTCGCGAGACGCACGTTGAAGAAAATGTAAGCGCTGGTGCGTCACAATCCCAATACTTCTCGTTGAATCAGCCTGTTTTGCCACGAAAGTAGCGGTGGCAGGCAGGTAATAGTTATGTCTGGTGCCCATAGCGCCCTGGAACCACGCCTTCCCATCCCGAACAGGACCGTGAAACGGGGTCGCGCCGATGATAGTGTGCATTGCGTACGCGAAAGTAGGTCAGCGCCAGACTCCTCACAAAAGGCCCTCCTTGAGAGGGCCTTTTTCTTGTGTGCCCGGCAGGGGCGCGATGACTTGTCACCGCCGGTTCGATGCGCAAAATCGCCGGCCGGCAGCCGCATGGCGAGCCGTCGCATCGGAAGCTTCGGGGGCAAAGGAGCAACAGGGTGCGCGGGTCGGCGCGCGCCGACAACGCCAAGCCGCGAAGGCGGCACGTCCTGGGACCAGCCGCCCGACCTGCAATCAAGCGTTACTTGTCCGATCCGGACATCTGCGCTGCCACATGCTGCATGCGTTCCGCGAGGGATTTGAGCAGCGACGCGCCGAATGCGGTGTTGGCCTTGACCAGGTTGAGGAACTGATCGCGACCGAGGGTCAGCAATTTACAATCGGTCAGAGCGGCTGCGGACGCCGCGCGCGGTGCACGGTCAACCAGCGCCATCTCACCGAATATGCCACCGGCGCCGATGCGCTCGACCACCCGGCTACCGGCGGAAATCTCCACCTTGCCTTCCATCACCACGTACATCAACACGCCCACCGCCCCGCTGGAGAGGATCACCTTGCCGGCAGGGGCCGCAATGGGATGGTTGTCGGTCAACTCGCGTGCCAGCCATGTCAGCATCTTCTTGTCGAAGATGCCTTCGCGTTCGGCGGGTGCGCTCGCAGGGGTCGCCGCCGCGCCGAGCTTTGCCAGATTCTGCCGCAGGCGGTTGACCATGATGCTCATCAACATGAGTGCGAATTCCGGTTTCTTCTCGAGTGCGGCATGAAACTGCTTCTCATCCAGTGACAGCACTTTGCAATCGGTATTGGCGAACGCCGTGGCGGTACGCGGCAACCGCGCAATCAACGCCAGTTCACCGAAAATCTCGCCTGGTTTCACCAGGCTGAGGAATTTGCCGTTGGCCATCAGACCGAGCTTGCCGTCGAGCAGCAGATACATGCGCGCGCCCTTGGCAAACAGGCCGCCGGTCTTTTCATTCTCTGAAAAGATCGGATTGCCGCCGGGTTTGGTTTCGAGGGTGCCCGCGGATTTGAAGAACTCCAGCGCCACCGCCGGCTGATACAGCGGACTTTGCGCCGCTGCGGGGGGCTCGGGCGGTTTTGGTTTGGCCGGCTTCGGCGGCTCGGCGGCGTTTGAAAAATCCAGTTCGTCCATGCTGGTTTGTACCGGTAGCAGAATGCGCCTAGCGAGGCGGCGGAAAACAAAGAAGCAATCTGCGGATGATACCAGCCGCGGCGAGGTGCGCCACCACGCGATCAGATGTCCACCGGGATTACCGCACGCCGCATCTTCCCCAATGCAGACAGAACTCAGAGGCGAGAACGGGGTATCCAGCTGCCCGTTTCGGTCGCCATCGGGACCGATCTGCAGCGCGTGATCGACGAGCTGGAGCGCGTTGCACGGGATCACCCGCTGGTGGCACGCGAAGCACCGCCCAAGGCCATCGTCGTTCGCCTCGGTCCCGACTCACTGGGCCTGGAATTGCAGGCGCGCACCGAACACGCCGAGCAGTGGCTGGAGATTCGCAGCGATCTGGCGGCGGCGCCGCAGCGGCGCTGGAAGCGAACCGGATCGCGGTTCGATGAGCCGGGTCATCCGGCGCGGCACGACGTGTAAAGGAGAAATTCAGGCGTCGTCGTTCGCAATGCGCGCGGCGCGTTCCTTGAAGGCCTTCGCAGCCAGAAACAACCCGCCGTCGGCGCCGTCGATGAAATGCATGTGGCGTCCCGCGTAATTGAATACCAGGCAGGTCATGTGGGCGCGATTGGTGACGTGCAGCCCGTAAATCAGTTCGCGGCGCGCGTAGCGCTCCTCCAGCCACGTGCTCAGCTCGGCGCGCTGCGCCGCGGTGCCGGCCAGGATCTGCCGATAGATATCGACGAACTTGCGCACGTCGGAATTGCGCACCAGGGTTTCCTTGTACCGGCTCCAGTCGGTCAATCCGGTGCGCAGGCCGAATTGCATCAGGAACCAGCCAAGCAGTACGATCGCGCGTACCCGCATTGTCCACAGCCATTTGCCCCAGGGGCCGCGCTCGCTCGCGCGGATTCCCGCTTCGCCGCCGAGCCGGCTGCCAGCGAGCGAGAGGCTCAGATCGGGCACCGCGAGCGGGTGGCAGGCTTCGTCATCGCCATAGATGCGACGCACCGCGTCCAGTAGCTCGCGATAGATCGAGGCAGCCCGCTCGCCGTCCGTTGCCAGCGAGCGCACCATCAGGCTCACGGTTTCGCCGTGGCGGCTGGGTATGTCCTGCCAGCGGCATTCGAAGCCCGCCAGACTGCCGCGCGCTGTGGTGCTGCCCTTGGCGATTTCGTAGCGTGCCGCCGTGGCCGGATCCTTCATCAATCGCTCGGCGTAGGCCATGGCGCCACCGGCGAACACCGCCTGGACGTAGTGCTCCGACACCCGGTAGCGGGCGACCAGAAGCGTGTAGCCGGCCTGGCGGAGGTGAGCCACCGGGACGGTGGCGATGCGCAGCTCGAGCTGGAACGACTCCGCTGCGATCTGCTGCGTTTTCGCCAGCGCGGCGCGCGCGTCATCGAGCAAGGGCGGCGGCACGCACAGCACGCAGCCGTCGCCTTCGAAGCTGAATGGAATGTCGAGCGCGCCGGCGGCATTCAATACCGCGGTAATGGCGGCAGCACCGAGGGAGTTGACGTTTTTGTAGTTCCCAGACTGAACCGCCGTGGTGGAATCGCGCACATCGCACAGGGCCACGTGCCAGTCATCGGGCAGGGACGCGTAGCTTTCCGCTCGGGTCACCGCATCGAATTCGGTGATGACCGGCAGGTCGGCGTAGAAGCGCCGGGTTGCGCCCGAGGCGGTCACGCTGGTATCGACACTGGTATCGTTTGAGTCCATGGGAGCCCGTAATGGCCGCACCAACCGGCAAATGGTAACAGTCCGGCAGGCGAACCATTCATAGGGCAGGCGCAACTATCGCGCTCGTGACGTGGTGCGGGCGCAAGATGGGATAAGAAGGGGCAAGAGGGCTGAAGATGGCGGAAGAGGGCTGAAGATGGGGGAAGAGGGACGTGCGGCGCCGCTAGCTGTAAAATGCGCACCGGAAAATGCAGAAAAATCAATGAGACCGGCAACGTCCATGACCCTCACTCGCGTCCCCGGAGAAATCCGCGCCGGCGCCGGCCGCAGCCGATGAACCTGGCGGAACAAGTCCACCGGCGGCGCACCTTTGCCATCATCTCGCATCCGGACGCCGGCAAAACCACACTGACCGAGAAACTGCTTCTGTTTGCCGGCGCCATCCATATTGCCGGCAGCGTCAAGGCGCGCAAGGCCAGCCGCCATGCCACCTCCGACTGGATGGAGATCGAGAAGCAGCGCGGCATTTCGGTCGCCAGTTCGGTGATGCAGATGGAGTACCGCGACTGCGTCATTAACCTGCTCGATACCCCGGGCCACCAGGACTTTTCCGAAGATACCTACCGGGTGCTGACCGCAGTGGACGCGGCGCTGATGGTCATCGATGCCGCCAACGGTGTCGAGCCGCAAACGCGGCGGCTGCTGGAAGTGTGCCGCGCGCGCAACACGCCGATCCTCACCTTCATCAACAAGTACGACCGCGAAGTGCGCGATCCGCTCGACCTGATGGACGAGATCGAGCGCGCGCTCGGCATGGACGTGGCGCCGTTCACCTGGCCGGTCGGGGTGGGCAAGCGCTTTCAGGGTGTGTTCGACATTCCCCGCGACCGCATGCGGGTGTTCCGCGCCGGTGGCGATCGGCGCGAGGAGAAGGACGAAACTGTCGAGGGCCTGCATAACCCGGCATGCGAGCAGCGCTTTGGCGAGGAATTCGCCCGGGCGAGGCGGGAAATCGATCTGGTCACCGGCGCGGCCATGCCGTTCGAGCGCACCGAGTTCCTCGCCGGGAGGCAAACGCCGATGTTCTTCGGCTCGGCCATCAACAACTTCGGCGTGCGCGAAGTGCTCGATGCGCTGGTCGATCTCGCGCCGCATCCCGGTCCGCGCAAGGCGCTGGAACGGCAAGTGCAGCCGACCGATCCGCGTTTCGCCGGCGTGGTGTTCAAGATCCAGGCAAACATGGATCCGGCGCACCGTGACCGCATCGCCTTCGTGCGTGTCTGCGCCGGCCGTTTCGAGCGCGGCATGAAGCTCACCGTCGGACGCACCGGCCGCGATGTGCGTACCGCCAACGTGGTGTCGTTCCTGTCCCAGCGGCGTGAATTGCTCGAGGAAGCCTACGCCGGAGACATCATCGGCATTCCCAATCACGGCACCCTGCAATTGGGCGACAGCCTCACCGAGGGCGAGAAGCTGCAGTTCACCGGACTGCCGTTCTTTGCCCCGGAAATGTTCCAGAGCGTCGAAGCCATCGACCCGTTGCGCACCAAGCAGCTGCGCACCGGCCTGGACCAACTGGGGCAGGAGGGCGCCATCCAGGTGTTCCGGCCGCATGGGCACGGGCCGTTGCTGCTCGGCGCCATCGGCGTGCTGCAGTTCGAGGTGGTGGCGCACCGGCTGCGGCACGAGTACGGCGCCGACGCGCGCTTCCAGCGCACCGGCTACATCATGGCGCGCTGGGTCACCTGCGACGGCGAGCGCGAACTGAAACGCTTCATCGATGCCAACGCGCACCGGGTCGCCTACGACAGCGTAGGCGCGCCGGCATTCCTCGTCACCTTTGCCTCGGAACTGAAGTTCGCCCAGGAGCATTGGCCGGAAATCGCCTTTCACGCATTACGCGAGCACGCCGGACTGGTGTTCCAATCCTCGCTGGCGGTGTGAGAATCGGCAGCGGAGGCTGCAGTCGAAGGCCCGCCGGACACGGCCCGCCCTTACGGTAAATTCAGTACTTTTATATACGCAAGTGCCCCAGGAGCGGATCGAAACGGCCGATTGCGATATCAAAAAGCATATCAACCCGGGGCTGGTTCGGCCTCCCGGCCGAGACGCACGCCTGCACAGAAGTCGAGCAGCGCGCGGTTGAACTCCTGGGGCGTCTCAATGGCCGGGTAGTGGCCCGCCCGGTGCAGCAGCATGACATGGCTGTCCGGATAATCGGCGCGCATGTCGGCGATCATCTCGTCGGTGTGGCTGTCGTCCGCCCCCATCAGCATCATCAGCGGCACGCGCGTCTCGCGCAGCTTCGCGGCGATTGCCGCCCGCCGCGCATGGCTGAGGGGCGGGAAGTGCAGGAACGCCGCGGCGGAGGTCTGCTCGTACATGGGGGCGAAGCGGCTGAGGATTTCCGGACTCGCGAGCAGCTTGTCGCTCCAGAAGGTCTTGAGGCGCTTGCGCTCCTCGAATACCGCCAGCATGCCCTGGGTCCGCGCCAGCTCGTGCATGCGCACAAAGCCCTTCCTGGTGTCTTCCTTGAGCAGATCGAAAGGCGTGGCGCCCTCGTTGCTCGACAGGATCTGGCAGGCGGCGGTGACGATGCCTCGCACCATGGCCGGGTGGTGAAAAAAGAAAGTCAGGGCGGTGCTGACGCCCCAGTATGCCTGGCCGAACAGGAAGCAGCGCTCGATGTGCAGCGCCTGCAGCAACTGGTGCAGGTCTTCGGCGGTGTTGTCGAAGGTATAGAAGCGCGGCGCCTCGGCCTCGTCATCGACATGGGTGGTGCGGCCGTGGCCGCGCAGATCGAAAGCGATCACGCGGTAGTGCCGCGACAGCTCCGGCAAATTGAACTCGAAGCCGTCGGTGTTCGACATGACGTTATGCACCAGCACCAGGACCTCGCCCTTGCCCTGGTCGATGTAGTGAAGATCGATCCCGTTGACGCGGATCATCGGCATTGATGGGTCTCCCGTGGCCTAGGAAGAAAACGTCTTAGCGTTTTCCCCGATTTCGGGGTGTGCGAGGGGGCTTGCACCCTCGCGTCGTGGACGACTAGAGAGAAAACGCCCCGGCGTTTTCCCCGATTTCGGGGTGTGCGAGGGGGCTTGCCCCCTCGCGTCGTGGACGACTAGAGAGAAAACGCCCCGGCGTTTTCCCCGATTTCGGGGTGTGCGAGGGGGCTTGCCCCCTCGCGTCGTGGATGCCGGTGATAACGGCGGCGCCCGGCATCAGTCGCTGCTTGCGGTGAAGCCGGAACTGCGGATGATGTGCGCCCAGCGCTCGTAGTCGGCCTTCACCATGCTCTGGAACTCCTGCGGCGACATGTCGCGTATGTCCAGTTCGAATTTTTGCATCAGCTGGCGCATCTCCGCGGTACGCATGTGATTTACGATTACTTCGTTGTATCTGGCGACGATCTCCGGCCTGGTGGCGATGGGGGCGAACACGCCGAACCAGCCGGCTATCTCCAGCATCGGGAAGCCGAGTTCCTTGAACGTCGGGACATCCGGCATGCTTGCCGAGCGCGTACTGCCCGACTGCCCCAGCACGCGCACCTTGCCGGCCCGCGCCAGCTGAGCGAAGGAACCGAGCGGCGCCACCACCGCGGCCACGTGTCCGCCGGCGAGATCGACGAGGGCGGGACCCGTGCCGCGGTAGGGCACATGGGTGAGATTGGCGCCGGCGGCCTGCGCCAGCAGCACGCCGTAGAAATGCAGGCTGGTGCCGGCTCCCGCCGTTCCGTAGCCGGTGGGCGAACTGTGCGCCCGGGTCGATGCAGCAAAGGCTTTGAGATCGGGCGCGGCGACGCTCGGCCCGACCGCCAACGCCAGGTTGTAGCCGCCGGTATGGGCGATGGCGACGAAGTCGCTCGGCGGGTTGTAGGCGGGTTTCTTCGTCGTATGCGGATAGACGCTCATGTTGGAATCGACCGACATCAGCAAGGTGGCGCCGTCGGGCGCCGCGTTCTTCAGCGCTTCGGCCGCGATCACGCCGGCGGCGCCGGTGCGGTTTTCGACGACGAAGGGCCTGCCGATGGCCTCGCCGAGCTTGTCCGCGAGGACGCGCGCCAGCGCGTTCTGCGCCCCGCCCGGCGGGTAGCCGACCAGGATGCGGTACTGCGTCTGCGCCGCGGCCGGCGTCATGCAAGCGGCCAGCGCGGACGCGCACAGGAGTGCGAACAGCGATGCGAACGACGGGCGCGGCACGCCACGCATGTTTCGATGATGCATGTCTTCTCCTTGTCCGCCTTGATTGGCCATGGCGCCGCGCAGGGCGGCCATGCTCCCGCGCCGGGCGCTGAAGCGGGCGCGAAAATAGTAGCACGCCGGTAACGCAGGCAGGGGCCGCGGTTTGCGCAGCGGGTCAGACAGGGTTCTTGCAAAAACTGGAGTCCGGCTGCAATCGGCTATGATTTCATTCCGGCGGGGGGTTTCCCCGCCTGTTCAACTTCCTATCAGGCAAGGACTGACATGACGAACACGTTGCGTATGCGCCAGGCGCTGTTGAGCATTGCAGTCACCCTGTTTTTTATCTGCGGATTGCCGCAGTCGCGGCCGGCGCGCGCCCAGGCCGCCCCCGACTACAAGCCGCAGGTCGGGCAGGCCGGCAAGGACGTGGTATGGGTGCCGACCTCACAGGCGCTGGTGGACAAGATGCTCGACATCGCCAAAGTGACCCCTGCCGATTACCTGATCGATCTCGGTTCGGGAGACGGACGCACCGTGATCTCGGCAGTGAAACGCGGCGCGCGGGCGCTCGGCATCGAATACAACCCGGACATGGTGGAAGTGGCCAAGCGCACTGCGGCCGCGGCGGGCGTAGGCGACAAGGCGAGCTTTGTCAAGGCTGACATTTTCGAGAGCGACTTCTCGCAGGCCACCGTGATCACGATGTTTTTGCTGCCCAGCATCAACGTCAAGCTGCGTCCGAAGATCCTCGACCTGAAGCCGGGCACGCGCATCGTGTCCAACACATTCACCATGGACACCTGGGAGGACGACGATACCGCCACTGTCACCGACAAGGATTGCAGTTACTACTGCACCGCCCACCTGTGGATCGTGCCCGCCAAAGTGCAGGGAAGCTGGAAAACGGCCAGGGGCGATCTCATTTTGAGGCAGACCTTCCAGAAGCTGACCGGGACCCTGGGTAGCGGTGAAAAAATGATGCAGCTCGCCTCCGGCAGGATGCGCGGCGAGCAGATCATGTTCACGGCCGACGGCGAGGAGTACACCGGCCGCGTGAGCGGCAACACCATGGAGGGCACGTTGAGAAGCGGCGCAACCTGGAAAGCGACGCGCGCCGGCAAATAGCGCGGCTGGAAGGTGCGCCGTCGCCGGTCCGCCTGTTTTTCCACATGGAGCGTTGTAAGACAGCCCGGTTCGGTGCAGACTGGATCACCGCTGTGCGCCTCCAGGTCCCAACCGAAGCAAGTTCCGGGGACCTGCGCCGCGCGGCGATTCACCCCAACGGAGCCAGCCCATGACTGAACATGTTTATAAACATCTCGAACTGACCGGTTCGTCCACCAGGAGTGCCGACGAAGCCGTCAAGAATGCCATCGCGAAGGCGGCCAAATCGGTCAGGAACATGGCCTGGTTCAAGGTCATCGAGACGCGGGGCCATATCGCTGACGGAAAAATATCGCACTGGCAGGTCAGTCTGCAGATCGGGTTTACGCTGGAGGATTAGGGGGGCTCTGAAAAACCGCAAGTTGTGTCGCGAGGCGGCGAAGCCGGGCTGAGCGTTTTTCAACGCCAGGCGGATCGCGCGACGGGTCGGCCGGCCTGCTGAAATTATCGGATGGATTTCATCGTCTCGCAGCTCGTCAACGGCCTCGTCTACGGGGTGCTGCTGTTTCTCATGTCCGCGGGCTTGTCGCTGATCTTCGGCCTGATGAACGTGGTCAACATCGCGCACGGCTCGTTCTTCATGCTGGGAGCGTTCTTCGGACTGTCGATCCAGCAGTGGACCGGCAGCTTCTGGCTGGCGTTATTGATCGCGCCCATCCCGGCGATCGTCATCGGCCTGGCGATGGAACGCGTATTCATCCGGCCCCTGTACGCGCGCGGCCACCTCGACCAGGTGCTGCTCACCTTCGGCTTCACCTTCGTGTTCGTCGATGCGGTGCGCTGGGTCTGGGGCCCGGAGGTGCGCACCCTGCCGACTCCCGCAATGCTCGACGGTGCGGTTGAGTTTCTCGGTGTGGTGCTCCCCAGGTACCGTATTTTCATCATTGCCTTCGGCTTGCTGGTGGCGCTGCTGCTGTGGGCGTTTCTCGAACGCAGCCGCATCGGGGCGATGGTGCGCGCCGGCGTCGATGACGCATTTACCGCGGCCGGCCTGGGCATCAATGTGCCGCTGTTGTTTGCCCTGATCTTCGGTCTGGGCGTGGGTCTCGCGGCCGTCGGCGGCGTGGTCGCCGGTCCGGTACTGGGGTTGTATCCCGGCCTGGACATCGACATCCTGATCCCGGCGTTCATCGTGGTGGTGATCGGCGGCATGGGCAGCCTGCGCGGGGCACTGGTGGGAAGTCTCTTCGTCGGGCTGGTGGACACGTTCGGTAAAGCCTACTTCCCGGGCGCGGCGCTGTTTGTCGTCTATCTGCTCATGGTGGTGGTGTTGCTGACCCGGCCGCAGGGGCTGTTCGGCGTCGGGAAGACCTGAGTGGCGAATCGCCCCGAAAGCGCGACAACATGAGCGCGGATACGGACAACGCGCGGATTCCTCCGGTCGGCATGCCCAAAGGGGAGCGTTTTCGCCTGCTTGCGGGCCATGCGGTGCTGGTCGCGGCCCTCGCGGCGCTGCCGCTTGCCGGCAACTACGCGCAGGGGCTGGCAGCGGAGGTGCTGATCTTCGCCATTTTTGCCATGAGCCTGGATTTGCTGATCGGCTACACCGGGCTGCTGTCGTTCGGCCATGCCGCGTTCTTCGGCCTGAGCGCCTATGCCGTGGTGACCCTGGGCGTGCATCTGGGCATCAACGGCTGGCTCGGCATGCTGGCCGGCATTGTCATCTCGGCGCTGGGGGCGCTGGTCATCGGTTTTTTCTGCATCCGCGTCAGCGGCATCCCGTTCCTGATGCTGACCATGGCCTTTTCGCAGCTGCTGTTTTCCATTTCGGTAAAGTGGCGCGACGTCACCGGCGGCACCGACGGCATCGGCGGATTCCAGCGGCCGGTATTGTTTGGCTGGAGCCTCGATGACCGGCTGGTGATGTACTACGTCACCGCCGCCGGATTTCTGCTTGCCTTCTGGTTCCTGCGCCGCCTCATCGGCTCGCCGCTTGGTTCGATTTTCATCGGCATCCGCGAGAATGAGCTGCGCATGCGCACCATCGGCTATCCGGTGCAGCGCTTCAAGCTGATCGCCTTCGTCATTGGCGGTGCTGTGGCCGGATTGGGCGGCGCGCTGTACGCGTTCTTCAACGGTTTTGTGTCCAGCGACATCCTCCACTGGGCGCTGTCGGGCGACGCCATCATCATGGTGATCCTGGGCGGCACCGGCACCATCATCGGTCCGGTGATCGGCGCGGCGGTGTTCCTGTTGCTGAAAAATTTCGTCAGTTCGCATCACGAATACTGGATGCTGTGGGTGGGTGTCACCTTCATCCTGTGCGTGATGTTCCTGCGCCAGGGGGTGTGGGGTGTGCTGTCGAAGGATCTGCCGCGCTGGCTGAGGCGCGTCCCCGGGCGCCGGCGCAAGGACACGCGCTGATGGCGTTGCTGCGCACCGAAAATCTCACCAAGGCGTTCGGCAGCCTGGTCGTCACCAGGGAGGTGAATCTGGTGGTGAAGCGGGGCGAACGCCACGCGCTGATCGGACCAAACGGCGCGGGGAAGACCAGCCTGGTCCACCAGATCGGCGGCCAGTTGCTGCCTTCCAGCGGCCGCATTTATTTCAAGGACGTGGACATCACCGGCGCGAGCCCCGAGCGCATTTGCCAGCTCGGCGTCGGGCGCACTTTTCAGCGCAACAACCTGTTTCGCGGCCTGAGCGTGCATGAAAACGTGAGACTGGCGGTGCAGGCGAAGCATGGCACTCGCTACGATCCGTTGTCGGCTATCGGGCGCAACCGCACCCTGTGGAATCGCGCCGAAGAAATCCTCCATCAGGTGCGCCTGACCGAGGATCTGCAACGGCCGGTTTCCAGCCTTTCCTATGGCGAGCAGCGCCAGCTGGAGATTGCCATCGCGCTCGCCGCCGAACCCGAACTGCTGCTGCTGGACGAACCGACGTCGGGGATGTCGCCGGCGGAGACCGAGCGCATGAGCCGTCTGATCGAAACGCTGCCGCAGGACCTTGGCCTGCTGATGATCGAACACGACATGGCGGTGGTGTTCTCGCTCGCCCACACCGTGACGGTGCTGTACTACGGCGAGATCCTCGCGTCCGGCAAACCCGGGGAGATTTCCGCCAATGAACGGGTGCGGGAAGTGTATCTGGGCGCCAGGACCGCCGATGCGCATGTTCGGTCTCATTGAGCTGAAGCGCTGACATGCTCGAACTCGATTCGGTTCACGCGTATTACGGCGACAGCCACATTCTGCAGGGCGTGTCGCTGCAGGTGAAGGCGGGCGAGGTGGCGTGCCTGCTGGGACGCAACGGCGCGGGCAAGACCACCACCGTGCTCGCCATCATGGGCTATCTTGCGCCGCGGCCGGGGGAAATCCGCTTCAACGGCCAAAGTACCGCCGGCTGGCCGCCTCACAGGGTGGCGCGCGCGGGCTTTGGCTGGGTACCGCAGGAGCGCGGCATTTTTCCCAGCCTGACGGTGCGGGAGAATCTGACCGTTGCGGCGCGCTCGGGGCAGGGCGGTCGCTGGAATCTGGTGCGTATTTTCAAGTTGTTCCCGCGACTCGAAGAACGCAGCGCCAACCTCGGATTCCAGCTATCCGGGGGGGAGCAGCAGATGCTGTCGATCGCCCGCGCCCTGATGCTCAATCCCAGCCTGATGCTGCTCGATGAGCCCTCGGAAGGCCTCGCCCCGATGATCGTGCAGGAAATCGTCGGCGTCATGAAAGCGCTGAAAGAGGAAGGCCTGGCGGTGCTGCTGGTCGAGCAGAACCTGCGCGTCGCGCTCGATGTCGGCGACCGGCACTACGTGCTGTCGAAAGGCGAAACCTGCTTTACCGGGACCAGTGCCGAACTGGAAGGAAACGAAACGGTGCTGAAGACCTATCTGAGCGTCTAAGGAAACTCTGATTAACCCAAACCGCGGACGGCGTAGCGAGAGGCGAGCGCTACAAGTTCTTGATTAGAATTGTCCTCGCTCGCCCGCGCAGGTTGCAAACAGCGGCCGCCTCGCGACACAACCCACAGTTCTTCAGAGCTTCCCTAACCGGCTGACATCAACCGGTCGTTCAGATCGCTTCGTCGAACACCGACTGCACCGGCAGTTTCAACGCCAGTGCATTGCACAAATGCGCCATGGCGACGAAGCGCGTGATCTGCAGCATCGCTGCCATGGCACGCTCCGGGCCGAGCGCGGCGCTGGCCTGTGCGATCGACTCGCCTGACTGCTTGCCGGCATCGGCGATCATCGCCAGCGCCAGGTCGCGCGCGGTAGTTTCCTCGGAACTCAGTACGCTTGCGTCGCAACCCGAGCGTCCTTCGGCGGCGGCGATCCATTCCAGTCCGAAGCCGACGTGCTTGGCGAGGCGCTCATGCTGCACCCGTTCGTATTCCGCGCCGAGCGCGCTGCATACGGTCAGGGCGAGCAGTTCGTTCAACCTGTCGCTTAGCGGCGCGCGGATGGCGCGGGTGTACTCCAGGAACGGCAATACCGCGTCGGGAACATGCCCGACTGTCTGGAAAAGTTCGCCCAGATAGCCCAGCTGCTCGACAGTCGGCCGCAACAATTTCCGGAGGCGCGGATCCATCTGCTCCAGGTTCAGGCGCGGAATGCCATCGTCGTTCATGGCGAACAATCTTACCCGCGTTTCACGGCCGTGGCTGCGCGCGGGTGGGCCAGCATCGGCAGGGTGCGGGCAATCGCCGTCGCGATTCGTACTATTATCGGCCCGGATGAAACCTGTGGATGAAAGATACAATGAGCGTTGCCGCCACCGCCAAACCGCCGTTCCGCGCCGCATTTTTCGAAACAGCGGCCGCGTCGCGACCCGACCCCCAATGGTTCAGCGCCTCCTCTAATTCAATCTTCCCATGACCTCCCTGGCAAACAGATCGAGCGAGTGGATGACTTTGTCGTGGTGCAGGTTGCCGATGTGGAACATGCCCATGAAGTGGTCGGCGCCGACCTGATTCATCTGATCCCGGATCTGTCCGGCAACGCTGTCGGGGTTGCCGGCGATCAGGTATCCGGATCGGATCAAACCTTCGTAGTCCATCTTGGAAAAATCGAAACGCTCGCGGTTGTCTTCGCGGAAGTAATTGAAAGAGCGCTCGCTGATGAGGGCTTTTTGAAGCTGATTGCTCGCGGCGTCCTTGTTGATCGCATCGTTGAAGCCGCGATTTAGCAAGGTGAAAAAATACGCCAGCGCCGGAGCGGCCGATTCGCGCGCCTTTTGATCCGTTTCGGCAACGTGGATATGGCGGCACAGAATGAACTGCTCCGGCCTGGCATCCCATCCTGCTTCCTTCGCCTTGCCGCGGTAGTAGCCGAAAGTGTCTTCGATCTGCCCGGTGGTCTGGTAAATCTGGGCGCAGGGCAGATGACGCTGGACGCACCATTCAACCGATTCCGCGCTGCGGGCGGCGATCCAGATGGGCGGATGGGGTTGTTGCAGCGGCCGGGGCCAGAGCGCGCAATCGTGGAGCTTGAAGAACTTGCCCTCGTGGCTCCAAACCGGTTTGGTCCAGGCGGTCATGATGAGATCGAAAGCCTCTTCGAACCGGCCGCGCGATTCTTCCGGGTTGACGCCGTACCAGATGTACTCCGCGGGAATGCCGCGCACGAAACCGGCGATCAACCGGCCATTGCTGAGGCAATCGATCATCGCGTACTCTTCGGCGACGCGCACCGGGTGATTGCGCAGCGGCAGGATGTTGCCGAGGACGCCGATTTTTATTTTTTTGGTTCGCTGACTGAGAGCCGCGGCGATCAGGTTGGGCGAGGGCATGGTGCCGTAGGCGCTGTAGTGATGCTCGTTGAACACCACGCCTTCAAAGCCGAGTTCCTCGCAATAGGCCATCTCGGCCAGATGCTGCGCATAATTCTCCGCCCCTATGGCCGGGTTGAAATAGCTGCCCGGCACGGGCGTGCGCGGCGCGTCGGCCGGCACATCCGGATAGGCGAGGAGATCGAAGTTATAAAGCTTCACGTTTTTTTTGCTCCTTGAGGAGAAAAGGGAAAATGGGAGGGATAAGACAGGCAATCCATCGATGAAGCCTGAACGGCCCGCCGGCGCGCCGCAATCCGGCGTCCGAACGGGCCCGAACGGCGCACGGCGACCTTATGTTCAATGTTGCTCGGCTCCTCGCCCGGCGAACGCGCTGGTGGAACGGGCTGAGCGGAACCGCAATCTATTCCAACCGTTGCAACGAAGCAAGTTTTCGGGCGGGGCGCTGCCCTCGAGCTTCTGCCAGTACCGGCGCGCCAGGATACAACTACGGATGCGGCGTGATGGCGATGATGGTGAGCCCGGCATTTTTTGGGCCATAGCACCGGAAGACGCGGTAGGACCCGGGCGTGCGGTTTCGCACGTGCGCCTCGAATACCTTCGAGGCGGGATCGTAGGGGCTGTCGATCGAGCGGCATTCGTGAGTCTGGAGGCTGAGGTGGCGAGGGTCTGTCTGAATCAGCTGAAGTTCCCCGCCTCGTGCCGCAGGCGCGACCTCGTTATGGATCGTTCAGATGACAAGCCGACTCCCTGCCGTGTCCGATTTCGCGCAACTCCGGCCGCTCGACCTTGCAGCGTGGCATGACCTGCGGACAGCGCGGATGAAAATGGCAGCCAGCGGGCGGATCCAGCGGCGAGGGGATTTCGCCTTTGACCATCGCGAACGTTTTCCGCCTGGCCTCCAGCTTCGGGATTTCCGCGAGCAGCGCCTGCGTATAGGGATGATTCGGGCGCGCGTACAGTTCCTCGGTCGGCGCGGCTTCGACGATGCGCCCGAGATACATGATCAGCACCCGGTCCGAGAGGTGCCGCACCACGCCCAGATCGTGGCTGATGAATAGATACGTCAGCTGCAACTCTTCGCGCAGGCGGAAAAAGAGATTCAACACCTGTGCCTGTATCGAGACATCCAGCGCCGCGACGGCTTCGTCGCAGACGAGGAACTCCGGGTTGACGGCCAGTGCGCGCGCAATGCCGATGCGGGCGCGCTGTCCGCCCGAGAACTGATGCGGGAAGCGGCGCATCAGCCCGGGATCCAGCCCGACTCGCTCCAGGGTCGCGGCCACGTGCGCTCGCTGGTCGCGGCGCGGGACCACACCGTGTACCACCGGCGCTTCGCCGACGATGTCCTCGACCCGCATGCGCGGATTGAGCGACGCGTAGGGGTCCTGGAAAATCATCTGCACCGCGAGCTTCGCCCGGCGTTGTTCGTCGGATGACAGTTCGACAGTGTTGCGGCTTCGCCAGCGCCGCTCGCCTTCGTCCGGTTTGAGCAGTCCGGCGGCGAGGCGGCCCAAGGTGGACTTGCCGCATCCCGATTCGCCGACGAGTCCGACCACTTCGCCGGGCTGGATGGCCAGTGACACATGATCGACGGCGTGGACCGTCTCATCGCGCACGTTCGCGCCCAGCAGGCCGGCGATCCTAGCCGCGACGTCGCGCTTGCGGACGAAGCGCTTTGACACGGCCTTGAGTTCGAGCATGGTCCCGGCGGTCGCGGCTTCGCTCATGACGCCGTTCATGGCACTGCCATTTCCACCAGCGGATGAAAACAGCGCACGTGCCTGCCGGTGCCGGCCGGATCGACTCCCGGCTCGGTGCCGCAGATGTCGGAGGCGCGCAGGCAGCGGTTGCGGAACGGACAGCCGGCAGGCAGGTCCAGAAGCGATGGTGTCATCCCGGGAATCTGCCTGAGCGGCCGGCCCCGGACATTGCGGCTTGGCACCGAATCGATCAGCCCGCGGGTATAGGGATGCAGCGGCCGGTCGAGGATCTCATCCACCGTCCCCTGTTCGACGATGCGGCCGGCATACATCACGCTCACCTCGTCGGCCAGTCCGGCCACCAGCGACAGGTCGTGCGTGATCCAGATCAGCGCGGCGCCCGACTCGCGGCACAGCTGCTGCACTTCGGACAGGATCTGGCCCTGGATGGTCACGTCCAGAGCGGTGGTCGGTTCGTCGGCGATCAGCAACGCCGGCTTGTTCAGGAGCGCGATGGCAATGGCGACGCGCTGGCGCATGCCGCCGGAGAACTGGTGCGGATAGGCGCGCAGCCGCTCGTCGGGGGAGGGGATGCCGACGCGCACCAGCGCCTGCCGCGCCCGCTCGCGCGCGGCGGCCGCGCTCACCGGATGGTGCGCCTGTATCGCCTCGGTCATCTGCGTGTCGATGCGCAGCACCGGGTTCAGGGTCATCATCGGGTCCTGGAAAATCATCGCGATGCGATTGCCGCGCACCCGGCGCAACGCCTCGGCATCGAGGCTGCGCAGGTCGTTGCCTTGCAGCAGGATGCGCCCCGAAACGATCTTGCCCGGCGCATCAATGAGACCCATGATCGAATAGCCGATCATCGACTTGCCCGATCCGGATTCGCCCACCAGCCCCATGATGCGGCCGCGCGCCACTGAAAAACTTACCCCGTCCACCGCTTTCACCACGCCCTGACGGGTGAAGAAATGGGTGTGAAGGTCCTCGATGGCGAGGGTCGCAGTGTCGGGCGAACGGGTCACGGGGCAATCATTTCTGCAAGCGCGGATTGAGCACGTCGCGCAACTGGTCGGCCACCAGGTTGATGCTGACGATGGTCAGCAGCAGCGCGATGCCGGGAAAGAAACTGATCCAGTATTTGCCGGACATCAGGTAGCCAAAGCCGTTGGCAATCAGCAGCCCGAGCGAAGGCTCGGTGATCGGCAATCCCAGCCCGAGAAACGACAGGGTGGCCTCCAGCGCGATGGCGGCGGCTACCTGTACCGTCGCCACCACGATCAGCGGCGGCAGGCAGTTGGGCAACAGATGGCGAAACACGATGCGCGCCGGCGACAGCGCCAGGCTCGCCGCGGCTTCGATGTATTCGCGCCGCCGCTCCACCAGCGCGCTGGAGCGCACGGTGCGGGCGTAGTAGGCCCATTGCACCGCCACCAGCGCGATGATGATCTTGTCCAGTCCCTGTCCCAGGACGGCCAGCAGCACCAGCGCGATCAGGATCGCGGGGAACGACAACTGGATGTCCACGATGCGCATGATGATGGTGTCCACCCAGCCGCCGAAATAGGCAGCAACCAGGCCGAGGCTCATGCCGATCGCCAGGCCGAACAGGGTGCTCGCCAGACCCACGCCGATGCTGATGCGCATTCCGTAAAAAATGCCGGACAGCATGTCGCGGCCCTGATCGTCGCTGCCGAGCCAGAAGTGGGTCTGGCCGTCCGAGGAGGCGGAGCCGGGCGGCAGGCGCGAATCCATCACGTCGAGCTGCGCCAGGTCGTAGGGATTCTGCGGCGAGATGAGCGGCGCGAAAATCGCCGCGAGCAGGATCAGCGAGAGCATCGCCAGACCGGCGAGCGCGATGCGGCTGTGGGCGAAGTCCGAGGCGATGTGCGCAAGTGGCGTCTGCTCCGGCGGCATGGAAATCGGCTCAGCCCGCATCGGCCATCCTGACTCTCGGATCGAGCAACGAATAAATCAGGTCCACCGCGAGGTTGATGAGAATGAACAGCACCACGATGATGCACAGGTAGGCGACGATCACCGGGCGATCCAGCACGTTGATCGATTCGATCAGCAGCTTGCCCATGCCGGGCCAGGCGAACACCGATTCGGTGACGATGGCAAAGGCAATCACCGAGCCGAACTCCAGGCCCATCACGGTGACGATGGGTATGAGGATGTTCTTCAGCACGTGCACGCCGATCACGCGCGCGTCGGTCAGGCCCTTGGCGCGGGCGAACTTGACGTAATCCTGCAGCAGCGCTTCACGCGTGCCGGCGCGGGTCAGGCGGATGATGAGCGACAGCTTGAACAGGGCGAGATTCAACGCCGGCATCGCGAGGTGCATCAAGCCTTCGCGGCTGAGGAAGCTGACCGGCACGCCGAGCACGTCCACGGTCGGACCGCGGCCGCTCGAAGGCAGCCAGCCGAGCTGCGCCGAGAAAATCATGATCAGGATGAGGCCCACCCAGAACGTCGGCAACGAGAAGCCGAGGATCGAGCCGGTCATGATCGCTTTTCCGGCGATCGAATCCGGTTTCAGCCCGGCCCACAGCCCGAGCGGGATGCCGAACACGATGGCAATCAGCATTGCCGCCGTCGCCAGTTCGAGGGTGGCCGGCAGGCGCTCCAGAATGAGTTGTATGGCGGGAATGTTGAAGGCGAACGATTTGCCCAGATTGCCTTGTGCCGCCTGCTCAAGGAACACCCAGTACTGTTCCCACAGCGGCCTGTCCAGCCCCAGCGCCGCGGTGGCGCGCGCGATTTCCGCCTGGTCCGCCTGCGGATTGATGAGGATGTCCACCGGATTGCCGATGGCGAACACGCCGGCGAACACCAGCAGCGACATGACGAACAACACCAGCACGCTCTGCAGCAACCGCCGGATCAGATAAACGGACACGAACGCGGCGCTACAGCATCACTGCCGCACGTGATGGGCGAAGGTGTATTCGTCGGTGCGCGCCGTGTAGGTCAGGGGCCTGCGCATCGCCCAGGTGGCCAGCTGGTGATGCAGCGGGATGAGCGCGGCGTCGCGCATCGCAATCTGCATCGCCTCGCGGGCGATTTCCTCGCGGCGCCTGTCCTCCACCGTGGAGAATGCCTGGTCGAGCAACCGATCCACTTTCGGATTACTGTAGCCGGACCAGTTCCAGGCGCCGTAGCCCTTGTCCTTGTCCGGCGTTGCGACGAGCGCGCGCAATGCCAGATCGCCGGAGTACGAACCCCAGCCGAGCATGGCAAAGGAGAAATCGCCGCTACGCGCCTTCGGCAGATAGGCGCTGATCGGCAGCGCCTCCACCTTCGCCTGGATGCCGGCGCGCGCCAGCATCTGCGCCACCGCCTGGGCGATCTGCTCGTCATTGACGTAGCGGTTGTTGGGTGCGTGCAAGGTCATCGAGAAGCCGTTGGGATAGCCCGCATCGGCCAGCAATTTCTTCGCCCCCGCAAGGTCGAACGCCTCGGGTTTCAGCGCCGCCACATGGCCGAACACCGGTGGCGACACCAGGTTGGAGGCGGGTGTGGCACCGCCTTCCATCACCCGGTCCGCGATGGCCTGGCGATTGATCGCTTTTGATATCGCCAGCCGCACGCGCGCATCCTTGAACGGATTTTTCTCCAGCGGCTTGCCGGCCCGATCCGTCAGGAACGGCGCGCGGTCGCGGCTCTGGTCGAGGTGAAAGAACAGGGTGCGCCAGGATATTTTTTGCGCCGTCTGGAATTTCGCATTGCCGCGGATACGCGCCAGATCGGCCGTGGGAATCTGCTCCATCATGTCCACGTCGCCCGACAGCAGCGCGGCCAGTCGCGCCGGGTCGGTCGGCATGATGCGAAAGATGACCTTGTCCCAGACCGCCGCCTTGTTGTCGCCCGAGGCCCAGTAGCGCTCGTTGCGCGCCAGTTCCACCCGGTCGCCGCGGGCGAAGCGGACGAACTTGAATGGCCCGGTGCCGATCATCGCCTTGCCACTGTTGAAATCCTCGGTGGCGGCGTTGGCGGCGGCTTTTTTCGAGACGATGAAAATCGAGTTGAGATCGTACGGGACCATCGCGTACGGCGTGGCCGTATTGAGGCGCAGCGTATGCGCATCGACGGCGGTTTTCCCGGTGAGGCGCTGGACGAAGCCGGCGTACTGTCCGTTCGGCAACTTGGCGGCCCGCTCGATCGAGAACAGCACGTCCTCCGCCGTGAAATCACTGCCGTCGTGGAATTTCACGCCGCGCCGCAGGGTGAACTCCCAGGTGGTCGGATTCAGCGCTTTCCAGGCGGTGGCAAGGCCGGGGATCAGGCGGGTGTTCTCATCGACATGGGTGAGCGCGTCGAATACGTGCCAGCCGACATTGTTGTTGGGCGCGATGTTGAGGAAATGCGGATCCATGGAGGTCACGTCGGCTGACAGGCCGATGCGCAAGTCCGCGGCATTGGCCGCGACCGATGCCCCGGCGATGAGGGCGCCGGCAACGAGGGTGCGCACCCGGCGCCGGATTTGCCGGAGGTGGTGAAACAGGGGGTGGGTTTGCAATTGCAATGGCTGCTCCTGGACATCGGGACGCGCCGGGCGCAGCAACGGTGCGTTCCAGCCCGGAAAAACATGCAATCGATTATAGGGTGATAGATGTTTTCGGGCTATCGGCAAGCCAGCCGCGCCACATCCTCCGATAGGCTTGCTCCAGATGCCGCGTGAACGCGGCGTAGTCGGCGAGCGGCGAGGCGCGAAATCGATCTCGCAGCGTCGCCCGGTAGGCGCCCAGACGCGCGCGATCGGCGGCGAGCGCCGCGGCAATGCGCACGTAGTCGGTCGCATCGCGGGCAATGAGTTCGCCGCAACCCAGGTTGGCGAGCATGCTGGCCGTCTGCCTGCCGGCAATCAGCGCCTGCGGCAAGGTCACCACCGGCACGCCCATCCACAGCGCATCGAAGCTGGTCAGGCCGCCGCAGAAGGGAAACGGATCGAGTGCAATGTCGATGCCGTGATAGGCGCTGGCGCCCGCCTGCATGAATTCGAAAGGACGCAGGTCCAGCCGCTCGACGGGCATTCCGGCGTCTGCCGCGAGGGCGATGAAGCGCTCGCGATTGGCGGCGTCGCCGAGCCCGTGCGCCTGCAGCATCAATCGACTGTCCGGCACCGCAGCCAGCACCCGGCCCCATAGTTCGAGCACCTGCTGATTGAGTTTGGCCAGATTGTTGAGCGAACCGAAGGTGACTGCACCGCCCCTTGTTGCGGGCGGGAAATTGGCTTCCGGCATGCCTTCCCACGGCTCATAGCAGAAGCGCGTGTGCGGCAGACGCACCAGTTTTTCGGTGAACCATGCGTCCTGCCCGGCGGGGGACGAATGCGGATCGGTGACGAAGTAATCGACCGTATCCAGGCCGGTGGTGGTGAAGTAGCCAAGCCAGCTCACCTGAATGGGCGCCGGCCGGCGCGCCAGCACCAGCAGCCGGTGCTGCGAGGTGTGGCCGGCGAGATCGACCAGGATGTCGATGCCGTCGGCGCGGATGCGCGCGGCCAGTTCTTCATCGGATTGTCCGGCGACTTCGCGCCAGTGATCGGCGGTGCGCCGGATGCGTTCGGTCATCGCATCCTGGCGGCCGAAGTTGTAATAGCAGAACACTTCGACCACGCTGCGATCGTGGCGCGCGGCAATCGGCGCGAACAGCTTCGATACCGGATGGCGGCAGAAATCCGGCGACAGATAGCCGATGCGCAGCCGCCGCCCGGGGTCGCTGGTTTTCGATTGCTCCGGGTCCGGCCAGGTTACTGCGGCGGGGTAGTGCTTGCGGGCGAATGACAGGGTCCAGTTGCGGTGTTCGAGAAACACTTCCGCAGGGGAGTAGCGCGGATCGTAATTGACGCCGCTGCATATCCCCGAGGCGATATCGGGCAGATCCGGGTTGACGGCGAGGGCAGCGCGGTACTGGGCCACCGCCTGGTCCATCCGGCCGAGCTGATTGAGGCAATTGCCCAGATTGTTGCGCGCCGTCCACAGGCCAGGGCGGGCGGCGAGGACCGCTTCGTAGTGCGACACGGCTTCGCTCCAGTGGGTGCGCTGCTGCAGCAGGTACGCCAGCATGAAGCGCGCTTCCAGAGGATCCGCGGCGCTGCACCAGGCCGCCCGCAACACCTCCAGCGCCTTCTGGTCCGCCGGCGTGGAGCGATTCTTCAGACGCTCCTCGCCGTGCGCGATCAGTTGCCCGGCCAGTGCTTCCCAGGCGCCCGGGAGAGCGGGTTCCAGCTGCAGCGCGCGCACCAGCGCGTCGCCGGATCCGATCATGTCGCCCGTCTGCGCCAGGATCGTGGCCATGTTGAACAGCGCCGCGGGGTAACGCGGCCGCAGCCGCAGCGCAGCCTGGTAAGCGTCCAGCGCCGGGCCGCGGCGCGCCATCGCCAGCAACACGCTGGCCCGATTGAAATGGAACAGCGCATCACCGGAATCGATGGCGAGTGCCTGTTCGATGAGCGAGAGCGCAGCCGCATGATCGCCGCGCTGGTGTGCGATCAGGCCGCACAGGTGCAGTGCCCGGGCATTACGGGGTTCGCGTTCGAGAATCTCCCGATAGCGCCGCCCGGCTTCGTCAAGATTGCCGGCTTCGTGCAGGTCGATCGCGCGCTCCAGCGCTGAATCGATTGCATCGAGCGGCGGCGCAGTCGCATGGTGATGGTGCGCGGGCGCAGTGGCGCCGGTGCCGGATGCGGCACGACCGGGGCGGGGAGGGAACCGGTTGCGAATCCAGCCGCTCAGTGACATGGCCGGTCAGGTAGCTGAAGTTCGCTCAGCTCGTCGCCGCTGCGGGCCGGGTCAGCCCGCAGCGGTTCCGGCCGGCGAAAGCGCCTGCAGCAGCGGCACGAAAATCTTCGGGGTACCTGCAACGAGGCGGCCACTGTCGATGAATCCGGCCCCGCCCTGCAGATCGGCCACCATGCCGCCGGCCTCGGTGATGAGCAGTGCCCCCGCGGCGATGTCCCAGGGGTGGAGGCCGATTTCCCAGAAGCCGTCGAGCCGCCCGCAGGCGACATAGGCGAGATCGAGCGCCGCGGCGCCGGCGCGCCGCAACCCGGCGGTTTTCATGGTCATGGCGCGGAACATCCCCAGGTATTCGTCGAGGCTTTCCTCGCCGCGAAACGGAAATCCGGTGCCGAGCAGGGCATCGCGCAGGTTGAGGCACCGGGACACCCGGATGCGTTTGTCGTTGAGAAACGCGCCGCTGCCGCGGCTGGCGGTGAACAGTTCGTTTTTCCACGGATCGTAAACGACGCCCTGGGTCAGCACGCCCTTGTGCTGCAGCCCGATGGAAACCGCGAACTGCGGAAATCCGTGTATGAAATTGGTGGTGCCGTCCAGCGGATCGATGATCCAGAGGAATTCCGCATCGCCGTGACGGCCGGACTCCTCTGCTAGAATCGCATGATCGGGAAAGGCATGATGCAGGGTGGAGATGATCGCCGCTTCGGCCGCTTTGTCCACTTCGGTGACAAAATCATTGTGGCGCTTGCGGGTGAACGCCTGTTCGCCGCCGCTGCGCGCGGCGCGATTGATGATCGAACCCGCCTGCCGCGCGGCTTTCACCGCAATGGTGAGCATGGGATGCATGAGAATCCGGTTTCCTGAAAGAGCGTGACTGCGAAGCGCCGGATTTTAGCAGGCTGCCGGGCGGCTCCCCGGAGAGCGCCCATCCCAGCTGCTCCGGGAAGGGAATCCGAGCCCTGCCACCCGATGCATTTGCCCCAATGTTTTCGGCCCAACGTTTTGGGCCCAACGCCTTCGCCCCAACACCTTCACCCCAACGTCTTCACCCCAACGCCTTCACCCCAACCCTTCACCTCATGACATGAACGCCGCCGCGCCCCTCGCTCACATCCGCGTCGTCCTGTCGCATCCGTCGCATCCGGGCAACATCGGCGCTGCCGCTCGCGCCATGAAGACGATGGGCCTGGCGCGCCTCTATCTGGTCAATCCGGCGCCGTTCGAAACCGGCGAAGCGCGCGCGTTGTCCACCAGCGGCCTCGAGGTGCTGGATCGTGCCGTGGTTTGCGCGAGCCTGGACCAAGCATTGCAGGGCACCGCGATCGCGATTGCATTCAGCGCGCGGGAACGCCTGTTATCGCATCCGCCGGCGGCGGCGCGGGCCGCAGCCGCCGAAGCGGTGCGGGCAGCGCGGGCCGCGGAGGTGGCCATGGTGTTCGGCAATGAAACCTCGGGCCTGTCCAACCATGAGGTGATGAAGTGCAACCGTCTCGCTTACATCCCGGCCGATCCGGGTTACAGTTCGCTCAATCTCGCGGCCGCGGTGCAGGTGGTGTGCTATGAACTTTGCCTTGCTGCGCGCGACCTGGCGGTTGGGGCCGGCATTGCGGCTCGCAGCGAGCCCGCGCCCGGCACAGCGCTCGCCAGGTTCGAGGAAGTTGAAAATTTCTACGGGCATTTGGAGCAGACGCTGTACGCCAGCGGCTTTTTGCAGGCAGCCTATCCGCGGCGCCTCATGGAGCGGTTACGGCGCCTGTTCGGCCGCGCCCGGCTGGAGCGGGAGGAGGTCAATATCCTGCGCGGCATCCTCACCTCGGTCCAGACCAGGCCTGAGTTGCGTCCCGGCCGCGGCTCCGACAGTGCCGCCAAAAAATAGTTGATTAAATCACTATGGTTTGGCATATTGTTCTGAAGACCTTCTGGAAATCCAATGTTTCAGCGACTTAGAGAAGATATACGGTGCGTTTTTGAACGCGATCCGGCGGCCCGCACGACGTGGGAAGTCATCACCTGCTACCCCGGTTTCCACGCCCTTTTGTTGCACCGTTTTTCGCACTGGCTGTGGCAGATCCGGCTGCGCTGGCTGGGCCGGCTGATGTCGCATCTGGGGCGTTTCCTGACCGGCATAGAAATTCATCCCGGGGCCACCATCGGCCATTGCGTGTTCATCGATCACGGCATGGGCGTGGTGATCGGTGAAACCGCAGAAATCGGCGACGGCTGCACGCTGTACCACGGCGTCACCCTGGGCGGAACCGCCTGGGACAAAGGCAAACGGCATCCGACCCTGGGCAAGGGCGTGGTCATCGGCGCCGGTGCCAAGGTACTGGGACCCATCGTCGTGGGTGACGGCGCGCGCATCGGCTCGAACGCGGTGGTGGTGAAAAACGTTCCCGCCGGCGCGACGGCCGTCGGTATTCCGGCGCGCATCATTCTCGACGAAGCCGACAAGACACGCGAGAAACAGGCCGCCAGCCTGGGGTTTTCCGCCTATGCGGTCACGGCGCTGGCCGAGGACGACCCCCTTGCCAAGGCGGTCCAGGGGCTGCTGGATCATTCGCTGGACGTGGACCGGAGAATCGAAGCCCTGCTCCGGGAAATCGAGGAACTGAAGCGTCAGCGCGACGAGCAGGCGCGTATTGCCAGCCGTCCCAGCCCGCGCGCAGCGGTGAATTGAGAAGGAAAAGGGGCCGGACTCAGATCAACACTCAGATCAACACTCAGATCAACACTCAGATCAACACACCGGCCACCAGCCCTGCACCGGGCGCGCGATGTTGAGCGGCGCGCACCGAGAGATGCTCGCCTCTCGTGCTCGATGTGCTCCGTAAGGCCGAAATTGAGCGCCGCGTCGGAGTTGGGGTCGTGACGATGTTCCATCCGGCGTGCCCGCCGCTCAGGTGATCGAGCGAGGCGAAGCGGCGCGACACGGTGCGGCGCCTCGATTGTTTCGGGTGTGGCGGACATTTGCGCATTCAGTCTCGATCGAATGCCTGTCATTGTACCTTCCGCCTGCGCCATGTTTCTGCACGCCACAGTTCGTATGAAGGACAGGGGTAACGCTCGCGGGCGTGCGCGCATCATCGGGTCCATATCCGAACCACTTGTTGTCAACTTGACAAGTTATGCCGTCCATCCGATACTTTGCTTGGAGGCCCCATGAAAACGATGACCGTTGGCGAGTTAAAAACGCACTTCTCTGAAGCGCTCAATGCCGTACGCGACGGGGAAACCATTGTCGTGTGCTACGGGCGCAATCATCATAAGGTCGCGGCGATGGTGCCGTACTCAGAACTCAGGCAATCGAAGAAGCGTCCCCTTGGCCTGCTCAAAGGTAAAGCACGGGTCGGGTTCACTGACGATTTTGGGTTGGACGACGAAAGTCTGCTGTTGGCATGATCGCTCTTCTGGATACGCACTGTTTTTTATGGTCGGTCATCGAACCACGAAAGCTTTCCCCGCGACTGCGCAAAGTCGTTGCGGATCCGGCGAACCAGATCCATCTCAGCACTATTACCTTCTGGGAAATCGCATTGAAGTTCGCGCTTGGCAAACTCGAATTAACCGGCTGCACGCCTGACGAGCTCGTTCCATTGGCCCGTCGGATGGGACTCGTTATTGTCGCGCCTAGTGCAGAGGAGTCGGCCGGATTCCACCGACTGCCCAAGCAGGGGCATAAGGATCCATTCGATCGGATGCTTATCTGGCAGTGTGTGCAGAACGACTGGACGTTGCTGACTCGTGACGGCTCGTTCGAGGACTACACGACCATCGGGCTGAGGACCTTCTGGTAACCTTTCGCAAGTTGCGAGGAGAACGAAAGCTTGAAGGAACTCGTCCGCTCAATCCAGTAAATGCGACACCAGTCCGTCGGCGAGCTTCGGCTCGAACCAGGTGGACTTGGTCGGCATGATTTTCCCCGCGTCGGCCACAGCGATCAGGTCGGCCATTTGCGTCGGGTATAGCGCGAAGGCAGCAGCCATTCCTCCGCCATTGACGCGTCGCTCCAGTTCCGCCAGACCGCGGATACCGCCTACGTAATCGATGCGCTTGTCGCGGCGCGGATCGGTAATTCCAAGCACCGGACCCAACAGGTGATCGGACAGCAGGCTCACGTCGAGACGTGCTACGGGATCGCCGCCGGGAATCAGTTCGGGACGGATCGCAAGCCGGTACCACTGGCCGGCCAGATACAGACCAAAATCGGCCGGTTTGGCCGGTTTCACCGGCACGCCGCTTATTTCAACGGTGAACTTTTTCCGCACCCGGGCGAGAAAAGCGTCCGTGTCCAGACCGTTCAAATCGGTGACGGTCCGGTTGTAGGCCAGAATCTGTGTTTGATGCTGAGGGAAAATCACCGTCAGGAAATACTCGTAGTTTTCCTCTCCGGTGTGGCGCAGGGCCGCGGCGCGGCGTGTCGCGGCCACGCGCGCCGCCGCCGCCGAGCGGTGATGGCCATCCGCGATGTAGAGGGCCGGCAGGGCGTCGAACGCCCGGGTCAGTTCTGCCTGGACCGCGGCGTCGCGCACCACCCATAGCATGTGCCGGACACCGTCGTCGGCGGTGGCATCGGCGTCGGGTATGCCAGCCGAACTGCGCGCGAGGATCTCGTCGATCCCCGGCGATGGTGGATAGGCGAGCAGCACCGGGCCGGTGTGGGCGCCGAGCGCTTCGATCTGGCGCACACGGTCGTTTTCCTTCTGCGGCTGGGTGTGCTCGTGTTTGCGGATGCGATTGACGTCGTATTCAGCGACCGATGCGGCTGCGACCAGCCCGGTCTGCGTATGCCCGCCCATGGTCCCGCCCATGATCAGCCGGTAGACGTAGTAGTACGGGGCGGAATCGCGAACCAGGATGCCCGCATCGCGCATGCCATCGAAGTTATGCGTTGCCCTGGCATAAACTTCAGGTGCGTAGGGATCGACGTTCTCCGGCAGGTCGATTTCCGGCCTGGAAATGTGCAGGAAGCTAAAGGGCTTGCCTGCGGCGCGCGCGCGCGCTTCCCCGGTGGTCAGCACGTCGTAGGGAGGCGCAATGATTTCAGCGGCGCGGCCGGGCGCGGGGCGCAGGGCGGCGAACGGGCGGATCAGCGGCATGGCGGCGGAGGGGAAATGCGCGGGCGTGGTTCGGGCTGCGATTGTACCGGATGAGCCATGCAAGCCCCGTGCGCAATGCGCATGATGGAGGGGCTCACCGGCTCACCGCGCCCTGCAGCGCGCCTATGATTTGCTTCACCGCGCCGGCGCGCTCGGCCAGATCGGCGCTGACGTGCTCGACCCGCAGCCGGTTCGGACCGGTAAGTCGCCATTGCCGCTCTCGTTGCACCAGTCGCAGAAACTTCGCGCCATCCAGCGGCGCCTGTTCGATGAATTGCAGCAGGATGGTTTCGGAATTCGCCTCGATCCTCGCCACGCCGAGCGGCAACGACAGGATGCGCAGCCGGTGGCACGCGAGCAGGCCGCGCGCCGCGTCCGGCAACGCTCCGAAGCGGTCCACCAGCTCCTCCTGCATCGAATCGAGGTCATCGGGCCGCTCGCAACTGGCGAGGCGCTTGTACAGCACCAGACGTTCGTGCACGTCGGAACAATAGTCGGCCGGCAACAGGGCGGGCAGGTGCAGGTTGATTTCGGTGGTGGCGCCAAAGGGCTGCGCCGGATCGGGTTCGCGCCCGGCCTTGAGCGAGCGCACGGCGTGATTGAGCATGTCCGCGTACAGGTTGAATCCCACTTCCTGCATCTCGCCGCTTTGCGAATCGCCCAGCACCTCCCCCGCGCCGCGGATCTCCAGGTCGTGCATCGACAGATAGAACCCGGAGCCGAGTTCCTCCATCATCTGGATCGCATCGAGCCGCTTTTTCGCCGCCGGCGACAGCGCCTCCTCGTCGGGGGTGAGCAGGTAGGCGTAGGCCTGGTGATGCGAGCGGCCGACCCGGCCGCGCAGCTGGTGCAACTGCGCCAGACCAAATTTGTCGGCGCGATTGATGAGAATGGTATTGGCGGTGGGAATGTCGATCCCGGTCTCGATGATGGTCGAGCACAGCAGCACATTGTGCCGCTGCTGCAGGAATTCGCGCATCACCCGCTCCAGGTCGCGCTCGCGCATCTGGCCGTGCGCCACCACGATGCGCGCCTCGGGCACCAGCCGCTCCAGGCGCTCGCGCGCGACCTCGATGGTGGCCACGTCATTGTGCAGGAAATAGATCTGGCCGCCGCGTTTCAGTTCGCGCAGCATGGCCTCGCGTATCAGTCCTGGCGAGTACGGGTTGACGAAGGTCTTGATGGCCAGCCGCCGCTGCGGCGCGGTGGCGATCACCGACAGGTCGCGCAGGCCTTCCAGGGACATCGCCAGGGTACGCGGAATCGGCGTTGCGGTCAGAGTGAGCACATCGACCTCGGCGCGCAGCGCCTTCAGCGCTTCCTTCTGGCGCACCCCGAAGCGGTGCTCTTCATCGACGATCGCGAGGCCGAGCCGCTTGAACCTGACGTCCTTTGACAGCAGTTTGTGGGTGCCGATGACGATATCCACGTCGCCCGCGGCCAGACCCTTCAGCGCGGCGGCCGTTTCCTTGCCGCCGCGAAACCGCGACAGCTCGGCGATTTTCACCGGCCATTCGTTGGCGACGTGGGCGAAGCGGTCGGTAAAGGTCTGGAAGTGCTGCTCGGCGAGCAGGGTGGTCGGAGTCAGCACCGCCACCTGCATGCCATCGGCGATGGCGACAAAGGCGGCGCGCAGCGCCACCTCGGTTTTGCCGAAACCGACATCGCCGCACACCAGCCGGTCCATCGGCTTGGCTTCGCGCATGTTGTCGATAACGGCGTTGATGGCTGCCGCCTGGTCGGGTGTCTCCTCGAAACCGAAGCCCTCGGCGAACGCCTCATAGTCATGCTGGTTCAGCCCGAAGGCGCGTCCCTGGCGCAGCGCGCGCTGCGCATAGAGGTGCAGCAGTTCGGCGGCGGTGTCGCGCACCGCTTTGGCAGCCTTTTTCTTCGCCTTGTCCCATTCGCCGCCGCCCAGGCGGTGCAGCGGCGCCTGTTCCGGCGGGCCGCCGGAATAGCGGCCGATGGCATGCAATTGCGCCACCGGCACGTACAATTTCGCTTCACCCGCATATTCCAGCACCAGGAATTCACTGTCCTCGGCGGCCACGCCGGGAGCGCCCAGGTCGAGGTTCATCAGACCCCGGTAGCGGCCGATGCCGTGCTGCACATGGACCACCGGATCGCCCTCGCGCAGCTCCGACAGATCGCGCAGCATGCCCTCGATCGAGGTCACCCGCGCTTTCTCGCGCGCGCTGCGGGCGCGCGCGGTGCCGGCATACAGCTCCGATTCGGTCACCAGCGCGAGCAAGGGCGCTCCTGGCGCGAGCGGCGGTTGTTCGAGGATGAAGCCGTTCAGCAGGGGCGACACGCCCAGCGCGATGCGCGCATCCGATTCGAGGAATTGTTCGAAGCTTTCCGCGGCGGGCGGCTTGAGCCCGTACTCGGCCAGATATTGCGCCAGCGTTTCGCGCCGCCCGGCCGATTCGGCCAGCAGCAACACGCGGCACCCGGAGGAGGCGATGAAATGCTTCAGCGAATGCAGCGGGTCGGCGGCGCGCCGGTCCACGGCCAGCTCCGGCAAGCCATGTGTGACCAGCGCTGTGACCGGCGGGGCGACAAGCGGGGCGACAAGCGGGACGACAAGCGGGGCGACAAGCGGGTTGGCGAGCGCGCCTGCCGCCTGCGCGGCGCGTTTCAGGTCGGTGCGGCGAAACTCGCCGACGCGGACATAGAATTCTTCCGCCGGGAGAAACAGGTCCCCGGGCGGCAGCACCGGGCGCGTGCGGTTGCCTTTCAGCAGGTTGTAGCGCGACTGTGTATCGCGCCAGAAATCCTCCAGCGCGTGGTGCACCTGCCGATGCAGGCACAGCGTCGCATCGGGCGGCAGGTAATCGAACAGCGTCGCCACTTCCTCGAAGAACAGGGGCAGGTAGTACTCGACGCCGGCAGGCGGCACGCCGTTGCTCACGTCCTTGTACACCGCGCTCTTTGACGGATCGCCTTCGAACACTTCGCGAAAGCGCGCGCGGAACAGGGTGCGGCCCTTGTCGTCCATCGGGAATTCGCGCGCCGGCAGCAGGCGGATCTCGTTGGTCCTGTAGAGCGTGCGCTGCGTGTCAACGTCGAAGGTGCGGATCGATTCGATCTCCTCGTCGAGAAGATCGATGCGATAAGGCAACACGCTGCCCATCGGGAACAGATCCACCAGCCCGCCGCGGATGCAGTACTCGCCCGGTGCAACGACCTGCGTGACGTGCTGGTAGCCGGCGAGCGTCAATTGCCTGCGCAGGCCCTCCAGGCCCAGTTGCTCGCCCTGCTTGAGAAAGAACGTATAAGCGGCGAGATACGGCGGGGGGGCCATGCGATACAGCGCAGTGGTGGCCGGGATGATGGCGAGGTCGAACTCCCGCCGCTGCAGGCGGTACAGCGTGGCCAGCCGCTCCGAAACGAGGTCATGGTGCGGCGAGAAGCCGTCGTAGGGCAGGGTTTCCCAGTCGGGCAACAGCACCACCGACAGCGAGGGCGCGAACCAGGCGATCTCCTCGCGCAGGCGCTGCGCATCCACGGCGGACGCGCAGATCACGGCGACCGGTCTGGCGGACTGCGCCAGTCGCGCCAGCGCGAGCGCATCGCTCGAACCATGCAAGCCGGTTGGGGAGGTCTGGAGTTCGGCTTCGGCTGTGATCAGTTCGGTCATCAAGAGCGATACGAAAAAGTGGCGGCGGCGGCAACCCCGGTCCAGCCAGGCATCCCCGATGCCATCCGGATGCCGGCGCACCGGGCGCAGAAATAGCAAAACCCGCGTTTACCGACTGCCGGGAAAACAAATCCGGCCGGAACGCGGGAGATGCTACAATTATACTCGCAAGCTATTGATTACGACCAAAAAACCATTGGTCCAGAGCAAAAGAATTGGGTGGACGCACGCTATTTCGGGTTGATTCCTGCCGCCGGTTCAGGTAAGCGCCTGGGTACGCTGGCGCCGCCGCGTCCGGATACGGTGCCAAAGCAATATCTGTCGCTCGCCGGCGCACCGATGCTGATGCACGCCGTACGCGCCTTGCTGGCCGCCCCGGAAGTGGAGATCGTGTTCATCGTCCTGGCCCCGGACGACCGGCATTTTCAGACGCATGACTGGAGTTTGTTTGGCAGCCGGGTGGCGCCGCTGTATTGCGGCGGCGCCACCCGCCGCGACAGCGTGCTCAACGGCCTGGTGGCGAGCGCCGCGACGATGGAACCCGAGGACTGGGTGCTGGTGCACGACGCGGCCAGGCCCTGCCTCGGCGCGGCCGATCTGCGGCGCCTGATCGCCGACGCCGGGCGCGATGAAGTCGGCGGCATCCTCGGCGTGCGCGTGGCCGATACCCTGAAGCGCGCCGATGCGCATCGCCGCAGCGTTGCCACCGTGCCGCGCGAGGGCCTGTGGCAGGCGCAGACGCCGCAGATGTTCCGCCAGGGATTGCTGTTGCGGGCGCTGGGTGCAGCGCCCGAGGCGACCGATGAAGCCGGCGCCGTGGAGGCGCTGGGCCTCAATCCGCAACTGGTGGAGGGCAGCGCGCGCAACATGAAAGTGACCTACTCCGGCGACCTGCGCCTGGCCGAAGCGCTGATCGAGAGAAACGTCGAGAAAAAACCATGATGCGTATCGGTCAGGGTTTCGACGTGCATGCGCTGGTGGCCGGCCGCAAGCTGATCATCGGCGGGGTGCACGTGCCTTACGAGAGGGGCCTGGCGGGCCACTCCGATGCCGACGTGCTGCTGCACGCGATCACCGACGCGCTGCTCGGCGCCGCGGCGCTCGGCGACATCGGCCGGCATTTTCCGGACACCGATGCGCGCTACCGGAATGCCGACAGCCGCGTGCTGCTGCGCGAGACTGCAAGTAAAGTCCGCGACGCCGGCTTCGCCATCGGCAACGTCGATGCCACCATCATCGCCCAGGCGCCGCGGATGGCGCCGCACATCGCCGCGATGGTGGAGAACATCGCCGCCGATCTTGGCATCGTGAAAAGCGCGGTCAACGTCAAGGCCAAAACCACCGAGCGGCTCGGCTTCGCCGGCCGCGGCGAGGGCATCGCTGCGCAAGCCGTCGCGCTGCTCGCCGTCTCGCTCCCCGAGCGCTCGCCCGCGGCGCCTTGAACGCCGCAGTGCCGCAGCAGCGGGACACGATAAGACTGTTTTTTGCGCTGTGGCCGGATGCGCAGGTGCGCGCACGGCTCGATGGTTGGGCGGCGGCGCTGCATGCCGACTGCGGCGGCCGGCGCATGCGGGCCGAAAACCTGCATCTGACCCTGGCGTTTCTCGGTGCGACCGGTGCGGCGCGGCTTGAGCAATTGAAGCATCTCGCCGCCCAGGTGTCCGTGACTGCATTCGATCTGCAGATCGATCAGCCCGGCTACTGGAAGCACAACCGCATCGCCTGGGCCGGCGCCTCGGTCATTCCCGAGCCGCTTGCGGCCCTGATTGCCGATCTGCGCGATGAGCTCACAGCGGGCGGCTTTCGCTTCGATCCGAAACCGTTCGTGCCCCACGTCACGTTGCTGCGCGAGGCGCGCGAACCGCAACCGCTGCCACAATTTCCGGCCATTGCGTGGCCGGTATCCGGACTGGCGCTGGTGCGTTCTGTGCCGGGTGGGCAAGGGGTGCGCTACGTCGTTGAAGCGGCGCGGCCGGGCCGGACGGTGAAGTGATGTGCCGAATGCACCGAAAGTCGCCTTGTCGGGATTTTCAACGGCTGGCAGCAACAATCGGCGTCACGCCGAGGGTCGAGCGGTTTAAAGCTTGAGCACGCCGTGTTCGCAGATGCAGGCGGCGCGGCCTGCCCCGGATAATTTTTCATGACTGAGCAGAGCCGTTATGTTGGATTTCCTCGAATGGAAGTCGAGGAAATAGAGTTTTTCGAGTTCGCCTTGCTTGAAATGCTTGGCCACGTTGCAATCGCGTTGGTGTGGCGTTTCCCGATGGGGAGTGATCGTGAATCAGTGAATTCCCAGTTGAATCTTGATGGCGCGCTCGATGCCAAGCATTTCCGATGGGGATACCTTGCCTATCCGCTTTTTGAGTCGCTGCCTGTCCGCCGTCATGATCTGGTCCGCCATCGCTTTGCCTTGGGCGCCTTTGACCTCGATCCTGGATTCGAACACGTAGAGCTTGCTCGTATTGCTGGTCACGGGAATTACCTGTACGCGGCGCATGGTCCGGTTGGATGCATCGTTGCTGACAATGACCGCTGGTCGGGTCTTCCTCACTTCGGAGCCCGTGGCGGGCTCGAAATCCACCCACCAGACCTCACCGCGTTTCATCGACGCTCCCGATCAGGCCCTCGGTCCAGGCACGCGCCTCGTGCTCGCGCGCCGCATCCCGAGCCGCCTCGCGATACTGGGCTCCAAGATCCTTCTGCGCGACATGCGGGCGGGCGAGATTCTCGATGAACTTGCTGATGCTGCCGCGTCCTACTACCCGGTGCAGGCCTTCGTATACCGAGTCTTCAATCAGTATGGTAAGTTTTTTGCTCATGGCCACACTCTTGGGTGACACGTATGATTATACGTATCCCGCCTGCCAGTGTCATCCCATGCTGTATCGCTGCCGCAACTGCCTGCCATTCACTGGCGGTTAGCGGGCTGGCACTGCCGCGCTCCGCGCCGGATGCCGAAGGCGTGCGCTACGCCGTCGCAGCGGCGTGGCCGGGTGGGGCAGTGAAGCGATGCCTCGGGGAGTATGCGACGAAAGGTTGCTTCTCGCGGGCACTCCCTCCCTCCCGGCCCTCAAAGGAGGGGAAGGGACCCCTCCGCCCCCTCCCGCTCCGGCGTGGCCAGCGGGAGAAGGGGGTGCAGCGACGGCGTACCGGCGTTACTTCGCGGCGAAGCAGTAGAGCAAGCCATTGCCGCCGGTGGAGCGCAGGTTGTCCTGGCTGCAGCCGCGCGATGGATGGGCATGGTTCCATGACTTCGCCGCGACGTCATCGCGCAGGCCCGCCCGGTCGTGATGACCGACCTGCGCCGAACCTGCGCCGCTCCGGGTCCAGTTGCCGCAGGTCGTGTCCTCGCCGGCGGGAAAAGCGCGTCCGTGAGAGTCGGAGCCGGTCAGGATATCGTGCATGTTCGGTTTGTCGCCGCGGGCGTTGATCACCGCCCCCTTCTCGCTGAGCGCTGTCTGCTTGCCGATGGTGTTGCTCTCGTGAAGCTGATCGACGTTGCGCGCGATCAGTTCACCCTTGGCGTTGTACCAGGGGCCTTTGCCGATGCGGTCGCGGGCGTTGACGGCTTTCTTGCCGCCCTCCGCGGTGGTGCTGAGGTAGGCGCGCCAGGTGCGGTTGCCGGCGCCGGCCGCTGCCGCAAGCGACTGGCAGTGCTTGTCGGCGCCGGCCAGGCCGCCCAGATCGGCGCCTTTGCCGGGACCCTGGCTGGTGATGAAAAAGCCCATCTTGTTTTGCGCCCCGCTTTTCTTGGCACTCTGTTGCGCAAATGCGCCGCTGCTCAGGCTGGCGCAGGCTATGGCCAGTATCGACAATTTCATTGTGATGTTCACTGCCGCTCTCCTCGGTTGTCTTGGTTCAGTTGACTCGGCTAACCGTCTCCAGGGTGCAAGCCTAGCAGGGCCGGCGCGCGCGTGCATTGGCGCGGCGTTTCACCCGGGAGCCGGCGGCGCCAAGCGCCCCGGGATACCAAGGCTCAGTCCCTCGTTTGAACACCAGCCGCCTGCAATTTCCCGATCTGCTCCCGCTGCCACTCGGCAACCGGCTTCAGGGTCGGGTCCGCGCCGATCCGCTCCTCGGTGCGGCGGTGGATTTCCTGATCGCTGAGGGACAGATCCAGATCGTGCCCGTGCGGCTGCGCCACGTGCCAGGGCGTGTCCAGGTACACCTCGATGCGATTGCCCTCCGGATCGCGGAAATACAGCGACCAGGCGATGCCGTGGTCCACGCCCCTCAGGTCGGTGATGTCCGGCCGGTCCCAGACGGCCCGGTACATCATGCGCAGATCGTCGAGCGCGTTCACCTTGAAGGAAATCTGCTGGATCGCATGCGTTGCACCGGCGTCCCCGGGCCGCCCGCTTTCCAAGACCAGCTGGTGGTGCGCAGCGGCATCGCGGCTGAGGAACACGATCTGGTGACCACGCGCCGCACCGCGGTCGGTTTCGACGAAACCCAGCACCTCCTTGTAGAACGCCGCCATGCGTTCGATGTCGCGCACGAACATGCCCATGTGGCTGAGGCGCAGTTGCGGAACCGGTTTCACGAGTTGACTCCTGCAGGAGGGCTGTTTGCGGATTATCCAATGTATTTACCACGCGGCCCAAGCCTCGCGAGCCGGCGCGATCCAATCAACTCCGGCCGTGCAATACCAGCCGCGCCGACAGTCCGCCGCCGGCACGCGGCGACAGTTCCAGCGCGCCGCCGTGCAGCCGGGCGATGCGATCGACGATCGCCAGGCCCAGCCCGGAGCCGCCCTTGCCGCTGCGCGAATGCTCCAGCCGGGTAAAAGGCTGCTTCATCCGGTCGATGTCAGCAATCGGGATGCCGGGGCCGCGGTCGCTGACTTCGACGACGAGGCGCCCGGCTTCCCGGCGCGTGGCGACGTGAACCTGGCCGCCGCCGTAGCGCAGCGCATTATCGAGCAGATTGGCAATGGCGCGGCGCAGCGCCAGGGGCCGCAGTTGCAGCGGCGGCAGCGGCGCCAGGTCCGCGGAAACGGCGTGGCCGAAGCGGCGCTGGCGTTCGACGATTTCTCCGGTGAGGGCGGCGAGGTCCACTTCGACGGCCTGCTCACCGCCCGTCTGTCCGTCCCGGGCGAAATCGAGGAACTGCCCGAGGATGCGGTCCATGTCCTCAATGTCGGCGCTCATACCCTGCTTCAGGGATTCGTCGGCGTTGCTCATTTCGATGCCGAGGCGCAGCCGCGCGAGGGGGGTGCGCAGATCGTGCGACACGCCGGCCAGGATCAGGGCACGATCCTCATCGAGCCGCGCCAGGTCGCGCGACATCTGGTTGAAGGCGTGCGACAACGCCTGGAACTCCAGCGCGCCGCCTTCGTCCACGGCAGGCGGGGTCTTGCCGGCGCCAATGGCCGCGGCGGCCGCGCCCAGCGCCCGCAGCGGCCGGCTGATGCGGCTGACGATCCACCAGGCGGCGCCCAGCGACAACAGCAGCGCCAGCGCGCCCCAGCCCAGCCATTGCAGCGCGAAACTGCTCTCCAGCCGGTCGCGCGGCACGCGCACCCAGTAGTCGTCCTCCTCGATGCTGAAACTCACCCAGAAGCCGGGCAGGCCGTTGCGCGCCGAGGCGAACAGGGTGTCAGGCCCGAGATGCGTTTTCACCATGTCGCTGGCAAGCCGCAGCATCGGCCCTTCCTCCAGCGGCACGATTTGCTCGCCTTCCTCGGCGGGATATACCTCGATGCGCTCGCGCTGCGACAGGTCGCGCAGCAACTCGCCGCGCTTGTCCGGCTGAGCCGTGACCAGCGCCACGCGGGTCAGGTTGACGACGCTGATCAGGTTTTGCGCGATCCGCTGCGCCCGCGGCTCCTGCTCGCGCACCTGAAAGATGCCGAACCAGGCGAACACCGACACCACCACCAGCAGGGCAAGCAGGGCGAAGGTCCGTCCGAAGAGGGACTTGGGGAGCATGATCAGGTTTGCAGGGGAATGAAGGACTGAATGATGCAGCCACACCCTCGGTTTTCACTTCTCCCCGGTCACTTCAGGTTGTTACGCTCACGCGCTGTCGCCGGCCTTGGTGCCCCCACCGGCATCTGCTTCCGGCACGAAAACATAGCCGAATCCCCACACCGTTTGTATGTAGGCGGGTTTGGCCGGGTCTTTTTCGATCAATTTGCGCAGGCGCGAGATCTGCACATCGATGGCGCGGTCATACACCTCGTACTCCCGGCCGCGCGCCAGTTCCATCAGCTTGTCGCGCGACAGCGGGGTGCGGGCGTGGCTGACCAGCACCTTGAGCAGCGCAAACTCGCCGGTGGTCAATGCAATCTTCTGGCCGTCGCGCTCCAGCGTGCGCGTGGCAAGGTTGACGCTCATGCCGCCGAAGCTCACCACCTCCGCGCCGGGGGAAGGGGCGCCGGGCGGGGCGCTCGCCACGCGCCGCCGCAGTACGGCGCTGATGCGCGCCACCAGTTCGCGCGGATTGAACGGCTTGGGCAGGTAGTCGTCCGCGCCCATTTCCAGGCCGACGATACGGTCCACGTCCTCGCCTTTCGCGGTCAGCATGATGATGGGGATGGTGGTCTTGGTGCCGCGCAGGCGCCGGCACACCGACAGCCCGTCCTCGCCGGGCATCATCAAGTCGAGCACCAGCAGGTCGAAGCGCTCGCGCGCCATGGCCTTGTCCATGGCGGCCGCGTCGCTCACCGTCGATACGGCATAACCCTGTTCGGTGAGGTAGCGCTGCAACAGGTCGCGCAGCCGCAGGTCGTCGTCGACGACGAGGATTCTGGTCTTGGCTTCAGGCATGGGCGCAATGCTAACCCGAGCGGGCGTCCGGCTGCTTGCGCGGCGTAACAGATGATTGCGCTGCGCCCGGGCCGAAACAACTGGTTACAAAGACCCCGGAGGACTCACAGATGGGTTACATGTGGGGCTTAAGCTTTGTCCACGGTAGTGCGGCGGCAACGTTTTTCATTCAGACCGGCGCAAGTGGCTTGGTCAGTCGCGGGTACAAGGATGCCGGGATGAATACTGAAAAAAACGGGCGCGGCGGTGGACAACGGGCCGGTAAGACGCAGCTCTCGCGGCACAGGCTTAACAAGCCGGGTTGCGGCATTTACAATCGGCGGCGCGAGGCGCTGCATGGATCCATCAACCGTGATCGTGTATCGACAGCGCGGGCATGCGATGCCTGCAAAGGAGCCGGCAGTGAAATATTTCATGGCGATCGCGGGAATCGTGCTGATGCTGGCCACCTCCTGGCCTGTGGCGGCCCAGCAGCATGGCGGGCGGCGCGGGCAGGAACAGGGCCAAGGCCAGGGTCAAGGTCAAGGTCAAGGTCAAGGTCAGCGACAGGCGCAGCACCGGCCGATGCCGCCGCCGCAGGACGCGCAGCGCGGCCCGAACCGCGAGCCGCCCGGCGGCAGCCCGGATCAGCGCATGTCGCCGCAGGAGCGCGAACAGTTGCGGCGCGACGTGCAGCGCCATGGCCAGGAACTGTACCGCCCGCGCCGGTAGCCGCTGGTCTTGCCGCCGCCAATCCTGCCCCGACAGGCCTGCCACCCGCCAGGCGCCCGGCAGCAAATCCCGCAGCGCCGCCGTTTTCGTCCTTGTTCCGCCTCACGGCATGGCTGTTCGCCATCGCGGCCGGCAATCTTGCCGGGCTCGCCGTGTCCGGCATGGCGCAGGCTGCCAGCATGGGCATGGACGACGCCCGGCATTTTCTGTCGCGCACCGGCTTCGGCGGCACGCTCGGGGAGATCGTCGAGCTGTCCCGCTATTCACGCCAGGAGGCGGTCGAACGCGCGCTGAGCGGACCCGGCGGCGGCGCGGCCACCGCCACCGCCACCTCGCGCCGGCCAATCACCGGGGCTGCGGTCACCCCCCCGCCGGCGTGGGTCAGCGGCCCGTTCGTCTCGCCGCGCGGGTTGCGCGACGATCCCGAGGCGCGGCGCGAATTGCAGCAACAGGAAGCGCGCCGCGGCTTTGAGCTGCGCGGCTGGTGGCTGGCCGAAATGCTGGCCACGCCGCAACCGCTGCAGGAACGCATGACCCTGTTCTGGCACAACCACTTCACCTCCAGCCAGCAGAAGGTCAGATTCAGCCAGTTGATGTACCGGCAGAACCAGTTGCTGCGGCGGCATGCGCTGGGCAACTTCGCCGAGCTGCTGCATGCCGTGTCAAAAGATCCGGCGATGATCGTCTATCTGGATGCGGCGACCAATCGGCGCGGCCAGCCCAACGAGAATTTCGCCCGCGAGGTAATGGAGCTGTTCACTCTGGGGGAGGGCCACTACGGCGAGGCGGACGTCCGCGAAGCGGCGCGTGCCTTCACCGGCTGGAGCATCGATCCGGACAGCGGCGAGTACCGCTGGCGGCCGTTCATGCACGATGGCGGCGCCAAGACAGTATTGGGCCGCAGCGGCGATTTCGACGGCGGCGCGGTGCTCGACATCCTGCTGGCGCAGCCGCGGACCGCGCAATTCATCGTCGCCAAGCTGTGGCGCGAATTCGTTTCCCCGGCTCCCGATGCCGCCGAAGTGAGGCGCATCGCGGGGCGCTTTCGCGACAGCCGTTACGATATCCGCACGGCGCTGCGCGAACTGCTGCTGGCTCCCGCGTTCTGGGCGGCGGAAAACCGCGGCACGCTGATCAAGTCGCCGGCGGAACTGGTGGTCGGCACCTTGCATCAATTCGATGTCTCGTACGGCGACCCGCTGCCGTTCACCCTGCTGATGGCGAGCCTCGGGCAAAATCTGTTTTCGCCGCCCAACGTCAGGGGTTGGCCGGGCGGGGAGGCCTGGATCACCAGCGCCAGCCTGCTCGGGCGCAAGCAATTTCTGGAGCGCCTGTTCCGCGGTCAGGAAGTGGCAGGCCGCGGCGACGGCGGGCGGCCGCCGGAAAATCAACTGACGGCAAGCCGCGACATGCCAGGGGCCGCGTTCGCCGACATGCCGGCAGACCGTGCCCGCGCTGAATTCAAGGGCGTGCCGGGTCTGGGCCGGCTGGGCGCGCAAGCTCGCGAGCGCATCGCGCAGGCCCTCACCGATATTCGTTTCGATGCTCATGGCTGGCTGGCGCAGTTCCAACCCGGGGACGTGGACGCCATGCGCCGGGTGCTGCTGCCGCTGGAGTCCGCCGCGACACTCAAAGCCGGCGGGGAAGGCCGCGAGCTGATCCGTCAACTGGTGCTCGATCCGGCGTATCAGCTGAAATAGGGAGGACGGAAATGATTGTGACTCGACGCCGTTTCCTGCAGTCGGCTGCGGCCGCTGCGCTCGCCGCGGCCCGCCCGGATTTGGTTTTCGCCGCGGCCGGCGAGCGCTCGCGGAATTTATTGATCCTGGTGGAGCTGAAGGGCGGCAATGACGGTCTCAATACCGTCGTGCCCTATGCCGATCCGCTGTACACGCAATTGCGGCCGCGCATCGCCATTGCACGTGACCAGGTGCTGCAACTCGATCCGCGCAGCGGCCTTCATCCGGCGCTTGCCCCGCTCGCGCCGTTGTGGCAGGCGGGTGAACTGGCGGTGGTGCAGGGTCTCGGTTACCCGGCGCCCAATTTTTCGCACTTCCGCTCCATCGAAATCTGGGAGACCGCCTCCAGGGCAGACGAATATCTGCCGGACGGCTGGCTGGCGCGCGCCTTCGCCGCGGCCCCGGCCCCCGCCGGCCATATTGCGGATGGCGTGATCATCGGCAGCCCGGAAATGGGTCCGCTGGCCGGCGCCGCCCGCGCTGTCGCGCTGTCCAGCCCCGGGCAGTTCCTGCGGCAGGCGCGGCTCGCCTCGACCGCGGGTCCACGCCAGAACGCAGCGCTCAGTCACATTCTCAAAGTGGAATCCGGCGTTGTGCAGGCCGCAGCCGGGTTATCAGCGGGCCTGTCACCCGACAGCCCTGCGTTGCGCACCGAATTTCCCGCCGGCCCGTTCGGCAACGCCGGGCGCGCCGCAGCCCAGGTGCTGGCGAGCAAAGCCGGTGTCGCCGCGATCCGGCTCACCCTGAACGGCTTCGATACGCATCAGAATCAAGCCGGAGTGCATGCCGCGCTGCTGAAGCAACTCGGCGAGGGACTGGCATCGCTGAAATCGGCGCTGGTTGAACTGGGCCGCTGGGACTCCACCCTGGTGATGACCTACGCCGAGTTCGGCCGCCGCGCCGCGGAGAACAATTCGCGCGGCACCGACCACGGCACCGCCAACGCGCATTTCGTGCTCGGCGGCCGGGTGCGCGGCGGACTTTACGGCGAGCCGCCGCACCTGGACCAGCTGGAGGGCGGCAATCTGGCGCATGCGGTGGACTTCCGCAGCCTGTACGCGACCGCGTTGCAGCGCTGGTGGGGGATGGACTCCGCCGCCGCCCTGCGCGGGCGTTTCGCGCCGCTGGAACTGCTGCGGGCGTGAGGTAACCTTCAGCCGCAGGACGTATCTGGGCAGGCGCGGTTTGCCCTTACCCGGCCAGATCCAAGGCTGGCGCCGCAGCAGCCACTGCCTCCGCCGATCGAGCAGGTGCGCCTGCCGCACGAAAAGCCTTCCATCGGCCTGATCCTGTGCAGACGATCATCGCGCCTCAGCTCCCGGCGAGCTTGCGCCAGCCGCTTCGATGGTCTTCGAGATCTCGATAGATTCTGGATGCTAATTTCGGGAAATGCTGCTCGCCGAAAAAAAGTTTTATACATGACAACGGGTTGCAGGCGCCGCTGATGATTGAGTGGGCAGGGGGCGTTCGGGGACTATCGGGATCCGGATGGATACTGATCGATCCTGATAGTTCCCCTGAGCTATGCCGCGCAAGGCCAGCCGCGCACATGGCGGGCGTACCTTTCGTCTCTGCCGTGAACGAATGCAATCGCAGGGGTCCCCATGGAACAAACAGAGCGCCAGGCCTTGAAGACGCGTGACGCGCGCGCGGCACTTTCGAAAGCGACTGCCGCAGTGAAGGCCGCCGACCTCGCGCTTCAGCAAGCGGTCCGCGCGAGAAACCAGCGCCTGGAGCAGGGGGAGCCTGCCACCCAGGAGCGTCTTGCTGCGTTTGAACAACTGCTCGCATCTTGGCACGCGACCAGCGCCGAAAGGCGGCGAAAGCAGAAAGAATACGCGCTGTTTCTGTGTCGGCGGAAAGTTGCCGGCGATCAGGTCTGGGGAAGCTCTGAAGAACTGTGAGTTGTGTCGCGAGGCGGCCGCTGTTTGCACCCTGCGCGGACGAGCGAGGACAATTCTACTCATGGACTTGTAGCGCTCGCCTCTCGCTACGCCGTCCGCAGTTTGGGTTAATCAGAGCTTCCCTAGTTCGATCGGGCCCCGTTCGATCAGGTCCGAGCATCGATCACTCGAAACAGGAGGCAGTGATGCAGCAGGGCTATCACGATCGCCCGAGGGACAAAAACGTCGACGCCGCTGCGATTTGTTTCGGCATGCTCATGGCCATCGTCGCCGGCGGGATTGTCGCGAACGTCCTGGGCTGGTTTTGACGGGCGGCAACAGCGCAAGCGCTCTTTGCCTTGTCCGGCGTGCAGGCTTCCACCCGCGTCTGCGGGTAGTATCAGCGGCGCACGGGTGCCGTTCGATGTATCTTAAAATGCGCCTGATCCACCCCATCAGGCTGCACCGCATTGCATCCCAGTCCCGACACCGATTCCGGGTTCATGCACGAGGCCCTGCTGCTGGCAAAGGCAGCAGGTGACTCGGGCGAAGTGCCGGTAGGCGCGCTGGTGGTCAGGAACGGCACGATCCTCGGCCGCGGCCACAATGCGCCGATATCCCTGAAGGATCCTACCGCCCACGCGGAAATTCGCGCCCTCCGGGAAGCGTCGGCTGCTCTGGGAAACTATCGCCTGTCCGGCTGCACCCTGTACGTGAGCCTGGAGCCGTGCGCCATGTGCGCCGGGGCGATGCTGCATGCCCGCATCGGGCGCGTGGTGTTCGGCGCGGCCGATCCCAAGACCGGCGCCTGCGGCAGCGTCATCGACCTGTTCGCCGAGTCGCGGCTGAATCACCATGCCTCGGTGACCGGCGGGGTCCTGGCCGAGGAAAGCGGGCGGCTGTTGTCCGGGTTTTTCCGGGAACGGCGCGGTGATCCGGCGAAGCCCGGGAGCGATGGCGGAGCGAACGCGGCATGAAGATCGAAATCTCCATTCCCGAGCAGGCTCTCACCTTGCTCGCGGAAGGCGAGAGCGGTCCGACACGCTATGCCGTTTCCACCTCGCGTCACGGTCCGGGCGAACAAAACGGCAGCTTCTGCACACCGCGGGGCAGGCACGTCATACGTGCGAAAATCGGCGCCGGCCAGCCGCTCAACACGGTCTTCATCCGGCGCCGGTCCACCGGGGAAATCTGGACACCGGCACTGGCCGCGGCGCATCCGGGACGCGACTGGATACTGACGCGCATCCTGTGGCTATCGGGCCGCGAGCCGGGATTCAACCGGCTGGGAAAGGTCGATAGCATGCGGCGTTTTATCTACATTCACGGCAGTCCTGATTCTGTCGGGATGGGCAAGCCCGGTTCCATTGGCTGCATCCGCATGCGCAACCGCGATCTGCTCGAATTGTTTGACCGGGTGCCGGTCGGGACTGAAGTCGAAATTCTCGGGTAGATGCCGAATATTTACGAACTTTATTTCACGAAAGTCACCGACTGTCTTACCTCTACATAAGAGAAGCTTGTTAAAAATAATATAATCTCTTCAGCTCCTGAAGAGGCCGGCGATCGACGCGGTAGTGGGTTTCAAGGTCACGCCTTTTTCGGTGATCAAGCCGGAAATCAGCCCGGCGGGAGTGATGTCGAATGCCGGATTCTCGACCGCCACGCCCTCCGGCGCCCAGCGCAGTTCGCCATAGCCGGTCACTTCCGAGGCTGCGCGTTCTTCGATGACAATGCCGCTGCCCTCGGCAATGGCGAGATCGATGCTCGACAGCGGCGCGGCGACGTAGAACGGGATCCGGTGGTAGCGCGCCAGCACGGCGAGGGCGTAGCTGCCGATCTTGTTGGCGGCATCGCCGTTGGCGGCGATGCGGTCCGCGCCGACGATGATCTTGTGCACCTTTCCCTGGAACATCAGGTGACCTGCCATGTTGTCGGTGATCAGGGTGACGGGAATGTTTTCCTGCACCATCTCCCATGCGGTGAGTCGCGCGCCCTGGAGAAACGGGCGGGTCTCGTTGGCGATGACGCGGAGGCGCTTGCCCTGGTCGCGCGCCGAGCGGATCACGCCCAGCGCCGTGCCATGACCGGCGGTGGCGAGCGCGCCGGCGTTGCAATGGGTCATGACGCTGTCACCTTCCTCGATCAGCGCCGCACCGGCGCGGCCGATCGCCAGATTGGTGGCGATATCGGCGTGATAAAGCGCCAGCGCGCGTTCGGCGAGAAGGGCGGCGATGCGCGGCGGTTCCTCGGAGCGCGACGCCTGCCAGCATTCACGCATGCGCTGCAGCGCCCAGAAAAGGTTGACGGCGGTCGGGCGGCTTGCACCCAGCACGCTGAAGCCTTTTTCCAGCCCCTCATCGAATGCAACCCTGGATGTACCCGCCTGCCGCGCCGCCTCGAGCGCCATGCCAAACGCCGCGGCACAGCCGATCGCCGGGGCGCCGCGCACCACCATGGCTCGGATCGCCTCCGCCACCTCCAGCGCATTGCTGCACCGGATGTAGGCAAAACGCTGCGGCAGGTAGCGCTGATCGATCAGTTCCAGCGCGCCGCCGAGCCAGCGCATGGTGGCGACGCCGCAAGCCGGCTCAGATGACGCGTTCATTGCCGCCATCGACCGGTAGCTGTGCACCGGTGGTTTTTGCGAACAACGGCCCGCACATCTCCGCGGCCAGTTCGGCCACATCGCGGCTGGTGACTTCGGTCCTCAGCACGTTGTTGGTCTTGTATTCGGCGACGCTCATGCCGTAGTGCCGGGCGCGTTCGGCGAGCACCGCCTCGGTCCACAGGCCGGTATCGAACACGGCATTCGGATGCAGCGTGTTGATGCGAATGCCATCCACCCCCCATTCCAGCGCGGCGATTCGCGCCAGCTGGTTGAGGGCCGCTTTCGAAGCCGAGTACGCTGAGGCGCCCGGCCCCGGCGCCGGCACGTTCTTGGAACCGATCACCACCACTCTGCCGCCGCGCGGCGCGAGTTTCAGCAGCGGATGGCAGGCACGCAGCAGCAGCAGGTTGGCATCCAGATTGACGCTCATCACTTTGCGCCATTCCTCCAGGCCCAGATCGGCGATGTTCCGGCTGGCGGCGAATATGCCGGCGTTCAGCACCAGCATGTCGATACCACCGTAGGCGAGCAGCGCGGCGTCCAGCGCGCGGCGCACGGCCGCTTCATCTGTCAGATCGCAATGCAAGCCCAGATAGTCGGGCCGCCGGTGCAAGGTCTCGACGCTCTGATTCAGGTCGAGCCCGACGAGGGCGGCGCCACGCGCGAGGAATGACGCCACCGCTGCCTTGCCGATGCCGGACGCGGCGCCGGTGACCAGCGCAATCTCGCCTGCGTAAACGGCCGGCTTGCCGCCTTTGCTGAGCTTCGCCTGTTCCAGATCCCAGTATTCCACCTCGAAGATATCCCTGGCCGGGAGCGCCTGAAAACCGCCCAGCGCTTCGGCGCGCAGCACCACGTCGATGGTGTGGTCGTAGATCTCTGCGACGATGGCGGCGTCCTTGGCCGTCCGGCCGGCGGCGGCGAGACCAAACGCCGGGTCGAGCACCACCCGCGGTGCCGGGTCGAGCATGGTCTTCGGTTCTTTGGCGAGCGGCGCGTGGGTATCGAAGTAGGCGCGGTAGCCGGCGGCGTAGGCATCGATGTCGCTCCCCAGCATCGCCACGCGCTTGGTGCGAATCACATGATCGGGTGTCGCGGGGCCTTGCTGCGAGTACACCGGGGCATTCGCATGCGCTGCGAACCCGCGCGTTTTATCACTGGTTTCGGTGCGCAGGATCAGCGGCCCTCCCGCGCTGTCGGAGAGTTTGCGCCGCAGCCCCGCCTGGGCCAGCGGTTGCACCGCCGCCGCCGTCAGAGGTTTTGCCTCGATGCGCCAGGCCCGGTGCTGCGCCAGGTAATGTTCGGCCAGCGACACCAGTTCGATCATGCGCTCGTAGGATTCGCGGGCGTTGTCGCCAAAGGAGAAGATGCCATGGTTCAGCAGCACCATGCCGATGGTCTTCGGCGTGCTGTGCTTGTTGAATGCCGCGGCGCAGTACTGCGCCAGATCGAAGCCGGGCATCAGGTAGGGAATGACGACACAGCGCTCCCCGTACACCTCGCGAATGCGGCGCTCGCCGTCGCGGCTGTTGCTCACCGCGAGCACTGCATCCGCATGGGTATGATCGACGAAGCGGTGCGGCAGGCAGCCGTGCAGAATGGTCTCGATCGACGGCGCCGGGGCGGACGCCTGCAGCATGTGGGTCGCGAGCTGATTCACCATTTCCGGGTCGGACAGCGAGGGCAGGGCGGCCAGCCGCAGTACGTGATCGAGCCGAACGGGAGAAAAACCGGGCGCTTCGATGGTCTCCAGGTCCCAGCCGCTGCCCTTGACGTACAGAATCGTCTGCTCCTCGCCGAACAGATTCCTCTCCCGGATCTTCACCGAGGTATTGCCGCCGCCGTGCAGCACCAGGGTCTTGTCACGCCCGAGCAGGCGCGAGGTATAGACCCGCAGGCCCAGGTCGCCGGAAAAGGCGGCGGCTTCGTTATCTTTCCACAGTGATTGCATGACGGCTCCGGCAGGGTAACCCGAGGCGAGGGGCGTTATTTCGACCGGGCCGCGTTGAGGAATTCGCCTGCCATGTAGGCTTGCGGATCGCTCGATGCCTCGCGCGGCAGCAATCCGGCCGACCGCTGCGATTCGATTACCCTGGCCAGCCCCTTCAGATTCATCTCCAGGTTGCGCGTGAGGACGCCTTTGCCGGTGTAGTAGTCCCAGCCGCGCTCGGCGTGCTCCTGCGATATGTCCATTTCCCTGGCCGCCACGGCCGCCGCCTCGACACGGTTTTCATACACCCAACCATTCGCCTCCAGCATCACGCGAAGAAAACGCGTGACGGCATCGCGGCGCGCGCCGGCGCGGTCAAGGTGCGCGTTGACGGTGTTGAACTGCCAGTCCGGCACATAATCCGACACATCGCCCAGATTGGAAAAACCGAGGCTCTCTTCCGCATACGCGAGCGGAATCGACTGGAATCCCATGTCGATGGTTTTTTCGATCAGCGCCTTGTGGCGGGGCGGGGCGCCGCCTGTCTCCTTGACCTGGTAGTCGTCCGGGTATTTGAGCCCGTGCGCCGCGAGCACACTTTGCACATGAAAGAAGGTGCCCTCGGTCATGGACAGAATGCCGACCAGCGCGCCGCGCAGGTCCTCGATCTTCCTGAAGCGTGGCTGGGCGATGATGAAATGCGACAGGCGGCCGGTATGTCCGGCGATGCAGCGCACCCGTCCGCCCGCCGCCGTGTTCTGCAGCACGCCTTCGGGAGTCGCCATGGCCACATCGAGCCTGCCCGTTTCGAGCGGCTCGATCTGCGAGGCATTGCCCAGCATGACGCTGTGCACGTCCAGGCCGGCAGCGGAAAACATGCCGCGCTGCAATGCTGCCCAATAAGAGACGTAAAAATAGGTCTTCGATACCAGTCCGACGTTCAGTTTTTCCATACCCATCCTCTAAACAAGTAGCGCCGGCGGAAGGGGAAGACGGAAAGGTTCATCCGATCCCGCGCAATCGCCAGGGCGCCGCCGCAGTTGCCGCCGCTGATTTCCCCGCGTACGACCGCTGTCACAGGGCATGACCGTTGTCACACGACTATGGCCGCAGTGCACCACTGTTGTCACAGCGCACGATTACCCCGCTGGGGACAGCAATTATACTGGTGCGTCTCCTGCCAAAAGGCCGTAACCATGACGCCGCGCTTCACCATCCGTGTGCTGTCCTGGTCCGACGCGCTGCCGCTCGCGCGGCCGATACGCCTGGCCGTTTTCGTGCAGGAGCAGGGTGTGCCCGTTGAACTGGAATGGGACGACTGGGACGCTCGCGCCGAGCATGCGGTGGCGTTCGATGTACACGGCGCGCCGCTGGGCACGGCCCGATTGCTGCCCGACGGGCGAATCGGCCGCATGGCGGTGTTGAAGGCGTGGCGGGGACAGGGCGTGGGTGGCGGGTTGCTGCAGGCGATGCTCGGACAGGCGGCGCGGCGCGGCCTGAAAAGCGTGACCCTGCACGCCCAGACGCACGCAGCGGCGTTTTATCGCCGCCACGGATTCACCGCGCGAGGGGACGAATTTGTCGAGGCCGGGATTCCCCATCTGGAGATGTGGCGCCATCTGGGCTGATCGCCCCGCCCGCGGGCGGCAGATGGAATCGCACTGTCTCCGTGGTACTGCCGTCGGGCGCGTAGCTGCGTTCCGCAAACCGGATATCGCCGTCGGCGGCGACGCTCAGTGCGGTAGAACAGCGCGTGCCATAGGTACCGGCAACGATGCGCATCGCGGACAGACGTCGTTCCCAGTCGAGGCTGGCACCCGTGGCGGGCAGCGCGCCATCGGCCATGATCGTCGTGTCGGCAAGCATCTCCAGCAGATCCTCGCCTTCGAATGGCCTTTCCAGGAGCGTCGCGAGCGCCGCCTTGCCGCGCTCGACTTTGGGCCATGGCGTATCGAGTAAATGATTCGACAGCCCATGCACGCCCGGCGCCACGCGTTCCACACCCGCACCGCGATTGGACAGGAAGTACAGGCTGTCACGGTCGCCTGCCAGCAGATTGAAGCCATTGAACGCGGCCGCCTGCGGGGCGATGCGCTTGAGATAGGCCAGCGGCGCATCGGCGCCCCTGAGGAAATCGCCAACCAGGGCGCCGCGCGAAGGCGCCCCGGATTGCTTTTCCGCGGGAGCGCGATAGTTGCTGATGGCCGCGAAGCGGCCGGCGCGCGTGATTCCCAACCAGGTACCGCCCGCTTCGAGATCCCGCCCGGCAAGCACCTGCGGGCAGTCGCTCCACAATCCGGCCGGGGCGCTGGGACGTTCAAACGATTCGTCGCGGTTCGCCGCAACGACCAGGCGATAGCGCGGATGCGTCTGCCAGGCGAACAGGATCAAACACATGGAATCGTAATCGCTCAGGCCGGCTGGAAAACTTCGGTTTTGCGCGCCGCGCCGGGCGCGAGTACCCGCAGGAAATCGTGGCGCAGCACCGCCGCGGCCAGCGCCACCTCGAACGCGGCGGGGTCGGCGACGCCTTCGTAGATTTCCATCCAGGTACCGGAATCGTCGCGCCGGCGCATCAGCCGCCCCGCCACCCCGGTGTCGCGCTCGACGTCGCGAAACATGGCGAGCGTCTTGGCATGCATCGGCCCGGCATTTTCAGCCGGGATGCGGTAATAGACGAAGTAGCCGTAGCTCATGGCGCGGTGTAAGGCAGGGGACGAAATTCGAGTACCGGGCCCTCCGGCGATGCCACATGCACCACGGACCGCTCGCGGCTGGCGATCTGCACCACTGCCAGCAGGTCCACCCCGCCGCCCGGGGCGGACCGGGCGTTTACAACGGAGCCGCTGGCCTGTCCTGGCAGATCGTCGGCGAATGCGTCGTCGCCGGGATTCGGCATGACGATGCCCGGATGCGATGTATCGAGGTGCGCGAGAAACATGCGCCGCTTGAGGATGCCGCGGTATTGCGTCCTGGCGACGATCTCCTGGCCCGGATAACAGCCCTTGCTGAAGCTCACCCCGCCGATCTGATCGAGGTTCACCATTTGCGGGACGAACAACTCCTGCGTCCGCGGCAGTATCCACGGAATGCCGGCCGCGACGTCCAGCCATTCCCAGACTGGCGTACCCACCGGCTGCAGCGTCCCGGCAAGGGAGCGCCACAATGCGGCTGCGGATGGTGTTTCGATGCACATGAGGAATCGCTCCCCCGGCAGCACCAGCAAGGCGCCGCGGTCCGGGTTGATCTGCACCGCGTGCGCCTGCCGGGGAAGCGGCGGGTACAGCGCTGCGAGGGCGCGCGCCGCCTCGCCGCCAGCCGCGCCAAGCAGCGCGTGGGCCGGCGTGAGATCGGCAATTTTCACCTTGGAGCGCAACACATACATCGTCAGGCGTTTCTGAACCGCAGGGAGGAGAACTTTGGGCAGCAGCATGGAGTACTCGGCGGGACCTGCCTGCCAGAGAATGAAGTTTGCCAGGAGCCGGCCCTTGGGCGAGCAATAGCCACCGAACACCCAGGCATGATGCGCGGTTGCAGCGACATCGCAGCTCAATTGCCCCTGGAGAAAACCCTGCGCGTCGTCGCCGGAGAAGCGCAGCAGGCCGAAAAGCGAGAGTTCGGCGAGCACGCTCCCCGACCGGGCGAAGCCGAGTTCTCGCTCGGCATCGCCGAAGTGCAGAACGATGCCGTCTTCAACATGGGCGCCGGATTGCTGCAACAGCGTCTGCTGCAACTGCGTCTGCTGCAACTGCGTCTGCTGCAACTGCGTCTGAAGTGGCATGGGGACGCTATGGACGTGAAACACGGAAAAGGACCAATGGGGGTTAGCGAATCGACCCAACCGGGGATGGCGGCAGGCGCGGGTTATTATATCGGCTTCATTGCCGCAACCCGGTCTTACCTTTCTCGAAATCCATGCTTCGTCGCATTTTCCGCTGGGCAGCTTTTTTTCTCTGGCTGCTGCTCGCCTTCGCCGCCTGGATGACGTGGTTTGCCCTCGCGCCGGTCAACCTGGCCAAATCTCCGACCGACTTTTCCATCCGCGCCGGCAGCTCGTTGCGTAGCGCCACCCGGCAGATGATAACCGCAGGGGTAGATATCCCGGCGTGGCAGTTCAACGTCCTTGCAAGAATGGCAGGCAGCGAAACCAGCATCAAAGCCGGCCCCTACGAGGTCCTCGCCGGCACCTCGCCCTGGGAACTGCTGGACAAAATCACCTCGGGCGATTTTGCCCAATCGGAAGTCCTCCTGGTGGAAGGGTGGACATTTCGCCAGCTGCGGGCTGCACTCAACGCCCACGCCAGGCTGACGCACGATACGCAAGGACTCTCCGACGCCGAGATAATGAAACGGCTGGGCATGCCCGGGCAGCATCCCGAAGGCATGTTTTTTCCCGACACGTACCTGTTCGGCAACCGGGAGAGCGACCTCACCGTCCTGGCGCGCGCCCGTGATGCCATGCACAAGCAGCTTCAAGCGGCCTGGCAGCAACGCGCCCCCGATGCGCCGCTGGCGTCAGCTTACGAGGCGTTGATCCTCGCATCCATCATCGAGAAAGAGACCGGCGCGCCCGCCGAGCGGGCGCAGATCGCCGGCGTGTTTGCCAATCGCCTGCGCATCGGCATGCGGCTGCAGACCGATCCTGCCGTGATCTACGGTCTGGGCGAAGGGTTCGACGGCAATCTCAGAAAGCGCGATCTCGAGAAGGACGGGCCATACAACACCTATGTCCGGTCCGGGCTGCCCCCCACGCCGATTGCCAGTCCGGGTCTTGCATCCTTGATGGCCGCGGTCAATCCTGCAAAAAGCGAGTCGCTGTACTTCGTGTCGCGCAACGACGGCAGCAGCGAATTCTCGCGGACTCTGGATGACCATAATCGTGCCGTGGCCCGCTACCAGAAGCCATCCGGGTGATAACGGCGGCCGCTCCCATGAAGCAAGGCAAATTCATCACCCTGGAAGGTGTCGACGGCGCCGGCAAGAGCAGCCACGCCAACTGGATTGCCGATCGCATCCGGGCGGCGGGCCACGCAGTGGTGATGACCCGGGAACCGGGCGGCACGGCCCTGGGAGAAACGCTGCGGGAACTCATCCTCGGCGAACCGATGCATCTGGAAACCGAATGCCTGCTGGTATTCGCCGCCCGCCGGGAGCACTTGGCACAACTCATACTGCCTTCGCTGAAGGCGGGGCGCTGGGTCCTGTCGGATCGCTTCAGCGACGCCAGTTTTGCCTATCAAGGGGGTGGCAGGGGGCTGGGCCGGGAGAAAATTGCTATGCTGGAGCGCTGGGTTCACGCCGGGATTCAACCGGACCTGACACTGTATTTCGATGTCCCGCTGGCGGTCGCGCGGCGCAGACTGGCCGAATCCCAGGCGCAACTGGACCGGTTCGAACGTGAAGGAACGGGTTTTTTCGAGCGGGTTCGACAGGCCTATCTGGATAGGGCGCGCGATTTTCCCGAAAGAATCCGTGTCATCGACGCCGATGTGGCACTCGATAAAGTTAAGGAACAACTGGAAGTAATCATTTCAACATTCTGTAAATTATGATATTTAAATGGCAGGAATCCGAATGGGAACGGCTCGCCGAATGGCGCGGCCGGCTGCCCCATGCACTGCTCATTTACGGCGCCCCCGGATTGGGCGGAACGGAACTGGCGCTGACATTTGCCCAAGGTCTGCTGTGCGAATCACCGCAAGCGGCGGGACTACCTTGTGCGCGATGCCGGTCCTGTAACTGGTTTGCGGGCGGGAATCACCCCGATTTCCGGCAAGTGGTGCCGGAAAGCCTGCTGCCGGACGATCCGGAAGCTGCCGAAAAGTCAAAGAAAGCCAGCACTGAAATCAAAATCGACCAGGTTCGCGACCTGCAGGGTTTTCTCACCATCGGCACGCATCGCGCCGGAGCGCGGGTGGTGGTCATGCACCCTGCCGAGGCAATGAACATTCGGGCGCAGAATGCCTTTCTGAAGAGCCTTGAAGAACCCACGCCGGGCACGCATTTCCTGCTGGTTTCAAGCCAGGCTGACCGCCTGCTGGCGACGGTACGGAGTCGTTGCCAGAAATTCGCACTCAATTTTCCGGAGACCAGGCTTGCCGTGCAGTGGCTTGAAGAACAAGGACATGCCAACGGCGCCGCGCTGCTCGCGGCTGCCGGCGGAGCGCCGTTGCTGGCGCTACGGCAGGCGGAAACGGAGGGGTTGCGGCTGCGGCTGCTCGAGCAGCTTCGCGATCCGGGCTTCGATCCCATCGCGCTGGCCGACTGGTGCCAGCGCCACGACACCCGGGAAGTCGTCGGCTGGTTGCAGCGCTGGATCTATGATGTGCTCAGTTTCCGTACCGCGGCCCGCATCCGTTACCATCCCGGCGAAGAACAGGCGGTCGGACGGGTGGCGAAGCAGTGCGAACCGGTCGCACTGGCCGCCTACTGGCGCGCCCTGGCGCGTGCCAAAGCCCTTTCCGGTCATCCGCTGAATGCCAAACTGTTTTTTGAAGACTTGCTGATCCAGTACCGGACGCTGCTGTCAGCAAAGACCGGCGCGGCATGAACCCATTTTCCGCGGCTATCCGCTGATGCTGGTCGATTCTCACTGCCACCTCGATTTCGCCGAATATGAGGGTAAAGTGGCGGCCGTGCGCGAGTCGATGCGGGAACACGGGGTCACCCATGCCCTGTGCATCAGTGTCAATCTGCCGGACTATCCGAAGGTTCTGGCGCTGGCCGAGCGCTACGACAATTTTTTCGCTTCCGCCGGGGTCCATCCTGACCATGAACAAGGGACGCCAGTATCGGAGGCCGAACTCCTGGAACGAGCCGGGCATCCCAAAGTCATCGCCATCGGTGAAACCGGACTCGATTATTTCCGCGTCACCGGAGACACCGAATGGCAGCGGGAGCGGTTCCGCGTGCATATCCGGGCGGCGCGCAAATGCGGCAAACCCCTGGTGATCCACACCCGACAGTCCGCCGAAGACACGCTGCGGATCATGCGCGAGGAGGGCGCCGAGGCGGTGGGTGGGGTGATGCATTGCTTCACCGAGTCGCGCCAGGTCGCGGCGGCGGCCGTGGACCTGAATTTCCACATCTCCTTTTCCGGGATAGTGACCTTCAAGAGCGCCGCTCAGGTCAAGGAAGCCGCCCGCTGCGTTCCGCTCGACCGCCTGCTGGTGGAGACGGACTCGCCCTATCTGGCCCCGGTTCCCCATCGCGGCAAAACCAATCAGCCGGCCTGGGTGCGACACGTCGCGGAGGAAGTGGCGCGGCTGCGCGGCATTCCCCTGGAACAATTGGCCGAGGCGACCACTCAAAACTTCTTCAAACTGTTTCGCGCTGCTACTCGAAATTAGGTGAGAAATGATTTATATATACAAGTTATTAAAGGTATTTATATTGTTTTTTATCGCCTTTCCCGCGTCCGGTCAAGGCCCCTACGATGATCTGCTGAAGGCCAGCCAGAGCGGCGATGTCCGCACTGTCCGCGATCTGGTATCCAGGGGCATGTCGCCGGATAGCACCGATCCAGGCGGTAACAGTTTGCTGATCCTGGCCGCGAGGGAAGGCAAGCTCGAAGTGGTCCGGGAACTGCTCTCCCTGAAGGCCAGGCCCCAGGCGCGCAACGCCTACGGTGAGACGGCGCTGATGCTGGCGTCGCTGAAGGGGCATTTGCCCATCGTTCGGTTGCTCATCGAGCGTGGCGCCGAGGTCAACCAGCCCGGCTGGAGCGCCCTTCACTACTGTGCCACCGAAGACCGTGTCGATGTTTGCAAGTATCTGCTGCAAAAGGGCGCGAATATCGATGCCCTGTCGCTCAATGGCACGACACCGCTGATGATGGCGGTGCGGGGCGGCAATATCGAGACGGCACGCCTGCTTCTCTGGGAAGTGGCCGATGCGAAGATCAAGAACGATGCCGGTGCGACCGCTTTGCAATGGGCGTTGAAGTCGGGGCATACCGATCTGGCGGCGTTGCTGCGGCAGGCGGGGGCAACGGAGTAAAGGGTCTCGTGCCTATTGATGGGGATCGCCAGCGATTGGACCGGTTTGTTCATTATTTAACATAATACACATATTCGCACAATTGGAGATTTCCATTGCCGACGATTACGATAGCCTCATCAATTGTGTTCTACTCGATAGGTACCAAAGTGGACACTATTTCTTGCGTGACCCCAAGCAACCCAGCTGCCCTGCCTGCGATAGCCAGTTGCTGAAGTCGTCCGATTTCACCATCAGCGGGAGTGGCAGGCGGCGCGTCGTGATGACCTGTCAGGTGGGCGATTTCCGGTTCGCCAGAGACGCAGCAGAACCTATCCCGCCGCCCGACAATAAGCCCACCATCGACTGATCTCGCGGCAAACGAGTTTCAGCACCAATTACCTGCCGGTGCGCGCCTTTTGCAGCAGTCGCAATTGCTCGGCAAGCGCCGGATCGGCCTTCTGCAACTGCTCGTGCGCCGCCTGGTATTCATCCGCGGGCCCGGTTCGCAATAGCACCGTGGCCAGGCCATACAAGGCCGGCGCGTACTTCTGATCCAGCCGTAACGCCTCCCGGTAGTGCGCTTTGGCCCGCTCCAGCCGGCCATCGTCGCGGCTCGCTTCGCCCAGCAGGAAGCGCGTCACCGGGCTGGTCGGATCAATGGCCAATGCCCGGCCGAGCGTCTGCACTGCCCGGCCGGGCTGGCCGGACAGTCGCTGCGTTTCGCCGAGCATGTTCCAGCCATCGACGTCTTCAGGACTCAATTCGGTGGATCGGGTGAAGGCGGCCAGTGCGCGTGGATAATCGCGCATCTGCAGTTCGGCATAGCCGAAGATCACCCACCATTCACTGGTTTTCCGGTCGGCGAGGATGCGCGACTCGGCCAGATCGGCCAAGCCCTTCCAGTCCTGCTTTTGCTCCAGCTCCGCGATGCGCTCGCCGTACTGGCCGTCTTCTCCGGTCTTGGCCAGAGCTGAAGCCAGCAACGGCGTCACCGGCATCAGCAGCGCCTGTGTCAGCAGCTGCGCGCAGCCGCAGACAATTGCGGCCAGGATGGCGGTGAGAGCGTGGCGCAGCGAATCAGCCTTTCGTTTGATAGACGTAGGCTTGCTGGTTGAGCTGCGACTCCCTGGAGCGCTTCAGGGCATCCTGATCGAGCTTCCTGTCCCACCACATGCCGCGGCCCTTGCGCTGTTCCTCGACGATATGGGGGTGCTCCTGGAGCAGGTCGCGCATCATCCGGGTCAGGTCGGATTCGTAATATTTCGCCATGGTCGGCATTTGCCTGGTGAACTTCAATGCCGTGATTATACGGGCCACGGGAGAACTGCGGCGACGCCCGCCGGACACGGGCCAGAAAGGGCGCAAGAACGACGCAAAACAGCGCTTGCGTTTCTGGACATTACTGTATAAAAATACAGTCACTATGCCGCCAAGGAGAACGCCATGAACGAACTCACTGAAAAACAGCAGGAGATCCTCGACTTCATACGCGAGGTGATCGAGTCGACCGGCTTTCCGCCGACCCGCGCGGAAATGGCCCAGGCCATGGGTTTTCGCTCGCCGAATGCCGCCGAAGACCATCTCAAGGCGCTGGCGCGCAAAGGCGCCATCGAACTGGTCCCCGGCGCCTCGCGCGGCATCCGGCTGACCCAGGCGCCGGGCATTCCGCTGATCGGCCGGGTGGCGGCGGGCTCGCCCATCCTGGCCGAACAAAACGTCGAGCGCCGTTATCAGTTGGACGCCGCCCTGTTCAAGCCGCGGGCCAATTATCTGCTCAAGGTGCGCGGCATGAGCATGAAAGACATCGGTATCCTCGACGGTGATCTGCTGGCCGTGCACCGCAGCGCCGAAGCGCGCTCCGGACAGGTGGTGGTGGCGCGCCTGAACGGCGAAGTCACGGTGAAGCGCCTCAAACGCCGCGGTCGCGCGATCGAACTCGTGCCCGAAAACTCAGACCTCAAGCCGATCGAAGTCGATGCGGCCGACGAATTGGCGATTGAGGGCATTGCCGTGGGGGTGATCCGAACCGGCGCTTGAGTGCTGCCATGAATAATTCAAATTCCGAGGTCGCGTGGATGTTGGCGTGCCACGAGGCAGTGTATCGTGGACTGGATCCGTCTTCCGATGAGGAAGGGCTAGAACGCGACGCCATCATAACGCTTGCCGGCGAGATGGCTGAACAAGCTTACGAATGCATTTGGGAAATTGCTTCCGATCAGGAACGTAAACAATTACTCATGAGTCGGCAAGTAAGGCGACAGTAACTTCCCTAAGAGCCGCGCCAGTGCTTGCTCTACGAGCAGTGGATGTTGTGCAACTAACCGATTTCTGAGTAAGACAGCCGATTGGCTGTTATGCGTCCAAGCATGATGGGATCAAATTGAATGACCTGACGCTGAAGAAGTTCCGCCGCAAAGATGATCCTGCTGCTATTGAGTGGATGGAAGAAATGAAGCATCGCGCCGAAAAACTTGTAGAAGACAACTGGGACAGAATTGAAGCGCTCGCTGGCGCGTTATTCAAACGAGGCACGATCTCGACGTATGAAGAAGCAGTGCGAATTATCGAGTCCATATAAATCTTTGCCTTGCATGCGCACCTCTGCCTCCACTTTCAAGCAGCCTGAACAGTGCCTACTACTGGAAGCTTTCCAAACAGGAAAAGCGATGGCGCGGGGACTCGCTGAGTCACAGGGCAGAAATACGCGCCTGCCGCTGGCGCGGGCGTTCTGCGAAGCGACGCTGAAGCACTACTGGATCGTTCTTTGCAAAGCGGAAAATTGCAACTGGAAAATCCGCGCCTGCCCCGTTGTCCCGCTGGTCTGCCTTGAACCTGCGTCTATTCGCCTCTCAACGGAAATCGGCGAAAACCTGGCAAAGCTTCCTACAACCCTGGCAAGCTATCTTCTCGGGACGCTCTACACGGCCATGCTGCCCGAAGACACACGCGCGCAATGGGGCGCGTACTACACTCCACCCGGTCTCGTGGACCGATTGCTGGAGATGGCGGGACAAGCCGGCTTTGACTGGAGAAAAGGTACCGCCATCGATCCGGCTTGCGGAGGCGGAGCGTTTCTTGCCCCTGTCGCACTGCGCATGTGGCAGCACAGTCGTGGCGGATCACCGGAATTCGTCCTTAGGAACATCGCTACCAGGCTGAGTGGCATGGAGATCGACCCGTTCGCAGGATGGATGTCTCACGTTCTGCTGGAGGCCGCCCTCCTCCGTCTGTGCATGAAGGCCGGCATGCGCATGCCGGATATCGTGTCGATTACCGATTCACTGGCAGCAATGCCCGCAAAGTTGTTCGATCTCGTGATCGGTAATCCTCCTTATGGACGTGTGACCCTCAGCCCGGAATTGCGGGAACGTTATGCGCGTTCCCTTTACGGGCATGCCAATCTGTACGGCCTGTTTACCGATCTGGCAGTCCAGCTCACAAAGCCCGGTGGCGTTATTGCCTACGTAACGCCGACCTCGTTCCTCGGGGGACAGTATTTCAAGTCTCTACGCGCTCTGCTTTCCCGGGAGGCGCCACCGTGTACGGTGGATTTCATTGCCGACAGAGAAGGGGTGTTCGACGACGTGCTTCAGGAAACGATGCTCGCGGTATTCACGCGTGCTCCCAGCGAATGCCGGCCCGTTGCTGTTCATTTTCTCGAACCAGCAGGTTCACTTGATGCAGTCCGGGTAGATGAAGTCGGACAATTTGCCCTGGAAGCATCTGACACGCCATGGATATTGCCGCGAAACCGTCGCCAAGCCGGGATTCTTCCACGGCTGCTAGCGATGCGGCGACTGTCAGATTACGGCTATAGCATCAGCACCGGCCCTCTGGTATGGAACCGACACAAGACGCAGTTGCGCGATCGGAAATCCGGACGGAATACTTTTCCACTTGTATGGGCAGAGTCGGTAACACCGGATGGACGATTCAGTTTCAGCGCTATCAAGCGCAATCACGTTCCCTGGATCCAGATCGAAGACGATCAGGGGTTTCTCGTCGTGAGAGAGTCGTGCGTGCTAATCCAGAGAACGACTTCCCGGGAACAAAATCGGCGCCTGATCGCCGCCATCATGCCGTCGGTATTCCTCGCGAATCAAGGTGGGGCCGTGGTGGAAAATCACCTGAATATGGCCTTGAGGATCGCACCTGGACCAATTCTCCCGGAAACAATCTGCGCTCTCTTCAACTCTCGGGCGGTCGATCAGGCATATCGCTGTATCAGCGGCAGCGTTGCAGTTTCAGCCTATGAGTTGGAAGCGCTGCCCCTACCCGCTGAACGACAGATGCTCGCGCTTCAGCGATTGGTGACGGGCGGCGCTTCCCGGGAAGTCGTTGAGCGAACGGTTGCCAGAATGTACGGAATGGCCAAGTGATGACAAGAATAACCTTGCCGTCGCTGCAAACGATCATCACGCGCCTGCCAATGATTTTCCCCGAAGGAATTGAACACCGGAACTACATGATCCGGGATATGGCTGCACGGACAGCCTTCGTAATGCTCTATGTCGGGGCCGTCCAGGGAACCGAACGCTGGCTGCGCCCCGATCAAATTACCAAGATGACCGATGCACAGGCTGCAAAGACTTCAGAAAAAGAACGCATGGCATGGACAAAGCTCTCCTTAGAGCCAGGTAAACTTAAAAGGCTGGTCGGCACCTGGTATGCAGCTAATACACGCGAGCCCATACGAGATGAAACCCTGCGCACAGGGCTTATTCCCACTGGCGCAGTAACGGAGCGCCCGGGTTTGCCTACAACGTCGGCATCTCCGCGATATGCGCTTGAAAAGGATTTCGCGGCGCTTTTCGATGAAAAACTCAGCGGCAAGAAGCTCGAAGCGAAGATCAGGAAATGGCAAGAAACCCATCTCAGTACGGGAGCTCTGGCGCGCGTCAAGCTGGTGAAACGTGGCGCAGCTTTCAACTCAGATGCCATTCGGGTTGAGTTTCCGAATGGAGAAACGAGATTGCTGTCTCCGGGACCGAGTTCCATGATCACCAAAGCGGTTATCGAGGAATTCGCTAAACGATATCTGCATAGCCCTGCTGTTCTCTGGCTGAGTGAGTCCGGCAATAAAGTCATCTCGCGCGACAGCGAGCTGGCAAAAGAAATCGGCATTCATATCGAAGCGGACAGGAATCTTCCCGACATCATCCTCGTGGATACCGGCATTCCCGAGCCGCTGTTAGTGTTTGTCGAAGCTGTCGCCACAGATGGCCCGATCAACCAGATGCGTAAGCAGGCGCTTCTGGAAATTGCGGCTAAGGGCGGATTCAACGCAAAGCAAGTCGCATTCTTGACTGCGTTTGCCGATCGTTCCGCTTCGGCCTTCAGAAAAGCTTCCTCAGAGTTGGCGTGGGGCTCTTTTGTCTGGTTTGCTTCTGAACCTGCGCATGTCGTCGTGCTACGCGATGGGCAGCGCAAGTCAAGGAAGCTGGCCGACCTTCTTTAAAGGGGTGGCGATCCTGTCGGGCATAGCGGCGACCTACGCAACGGCAATTTTGCGATTGGTCCTCTTTTTCCGACGCCATCACTCTTGCGCGGATGGTTCAGACAAGTCGCACTGCTAAGCAACGAGGCTTAACGGTCGCTTTCACACGCACTGGTGAAGATAATTATATTTGTTATGATATTATAATATTCATATATAGTATGTTATATGGGCATCTCCTAATATTAATCTTGAAGAATTTCGTATTAGACTCGGGCCCGCAATGCAATTGAGAAGAGCAGAAGCAGTACAGAATATGCTGTGCCATTCGGCGCTGTGGCGCGGCAGCGGGCTTGCCTGCGTCGCCACACCAAGCCTCGTCAGTGGATTCGCGGCACTCGATGCCGAGCTGCCGGGCGGCGGCTGGCCGGTCGGCGCGCTGACCGAGATCCTGCCCGCCCATCAAGGTATCGGCGAACTGCGTCTGCTGGGCCCCGCCCTGGCCGGACTTTCCGCAAGCGGGCGGCGCCTCGCCTGGATCGCGCCGCCCTATCTGCCCTATCCGCCGGCGCTGAGCGCCACCGGCATCGATCTGTCGCGGCTGGTTGTAGTCAAAACCCGCTCCGATCGGGAAACGCTGTGGGCTGCCGAGCAGGCGCTAGCCTCGAATGCCTGCGGCGCGGTGCTCGTATGGCCAACGGCGGTTCGCTACCAGGAATTGCGGCGGCTGCAGCTTGCCGCCGAGGGCGGAAGCGTGCTTGCGGTGCTGTTCCGCCCAGCAAAGGTTGCCGCAGAATCCTCGCCCGCCATTTTGCGCATTGCGCTGGCTACCGCCGATGGTGGCCTCGCCGTTCATATATTGAAACGCCGCGGCGCACCGGCATCGCAGCCGGTGCTGCTTGCGCCCGGCACAGAAGGCCCAACACCACCATGCTCTGGATAGCCCTACACCTGCCGCAATTGCCCCTGGAGGCATTGTTGCGGGGCTCGCCCTCGCCTGAGCCTGTCGCGATTGCGGCTGGCCATTCGATCCTGAGCTGCGACCGCGAGGCCGCCGCGCGCGGGGTGCGTCCCGGCCTGGGCAATTCGGCGGCCCTGGCCCTGGCGCCGCAGCTGCGCATCCGCCAGCGCGATGCGGCTTCGGAAACCGAAGCGCTGCTCGGCATTGCCGCCTGGGCCGCGCAATTCACCCCCAGCGTCGCGCTCGAATTTCCCGCGGTGGTGCTGCTCGAGGTTTCCGGCAGCCTGAAGTTGTTCGGCGGCATGGAAAACATGCTGTGCGCCGTGCGTGAAGGGCTGGACGCAATGGGATTCTCCGCCTCGCTTGCGGCTGCGCCGACAGCGCGCGCCGCAACCTGGTTTGCCCGCGCGGCCAGCACTGCTACGTCGGCGACGGCTGCGGGCAGGTCGTGCAACCCGCCGGGCAAGGGCGCGCTGCTTCAGGACATGACGCAATTACGGCATGCTTTGCCGTCGTTGCCGGTGGCGCTGCTCTGTTGTGACGCGCTCGTGCTGGATGGGTTGCGCGCCATCGGCGTTGGCAGCATGGGCGATTTTCTGGCGCTGCCTCGCGAGGGTCTGGCGCGGCGCTTCGGCCAGGGTGTGCTCGACGATCTCGACCGGGCACTCGGCCGAGCGCCCGATCCGCGCACGTTTTTCATGCCACCTGCAAAATTTTCCGCCGGCATCGAGCTGCCGGCGGAAGTGACCCAGGCGGAAGCCTTGCTGTTTGCCGCGCGGCGGTTGCTGGTGCAACTCGGCGGCTATCTCACGGCGCGCTCGGGCGGAGTACAACGCATCTCGGTCAAGCTTTTTCACCGCGATGCCGGTCTCAGCGAAATCATCGTGGGGCTGGTGGCGCCGTCCCGCGACGTCGAGCACCTGGCGCAATTGCTGCGCGAGCGGCTCGGCAACGTGGTGCTGCGCGAGCCGGTGCGTTCCATTGCCATCGAAGCCGACGCCATCCTGCCGCTGCCGGGCAGAAATCTCGGCCTGTTTCCCGACGAGGCGGGCGCGCCCGGCAATTGGGAAAAGCTGATCGAGCGCCTGCGCGCCCGGCTCGGCAACCACGCGGTGCACGGCGTGAGTGTTCATCCCGACCACCGGCCGGAACGGGTGGCGGTCACGGTCGAGCCCGGCGCGAAATTTTCCGCTGCTGCCCCGCGCGCGCAGGGGCAATGCCCCGCCACCGGGGCATTGCCCGAATTTGGCCGGCGTCCGTTCTGGCTGCTCGAGCCGCCGCGGCCGATTCGCGAAGTCGGCGCGGTGCCGCACTACGAGGGGCCGCTCGAGTTGCTGGCGGGTCCGGAGCGCATCGAGTCGGGCTGGTGGGACGATGATGACGTGGTGCGCGACTATTTCATCGCCCGCACCCGCGACGAATCGCTGCTGTGGATTTTTCGCGAGCGCCATGGCCGGGGGGGCTGGTATCTGCATGGACTGTTCGCCTGAGCCCTGCTCTCGCGCGCCTTTCTCTCATCTGCGCCTTTCTCTCATCTGTTTGTTTCCCCCAACATTGTTCGCCGCGATCCCACGCCGATGTCCTCCGCCCTTCCCGGCTATGCAGAACTGCACTGCATCAGCAGCTTCACCTTCCTGCGCGGCGCCTCGCATCCCGAGGAACTGGTCAGCCGCGCCCATCAGCTCGGCTATGGCGCTCTCGCACTCACCGATGAGTGTTCCGTTGCCGGGGTGGTCCGGGCGCACGTCAGGATCAAACAGCAGAACGAGCAAGCTCTGGCGCGGGACCAGCCGCCGATCCAGTTCATCGTCGGCAGCGAAGTCCGGCTGCAGGGCGGCGCAAGGCTGGTGCTGCTGGCCACCGACCGCGACGGCTACGGCAACCTGTGTCATCTCATTACGCTCGGCCGGGGAAGAAAGAAAAAGGGCGCGTATGGGCTCGACTGGAGCGATCTGGATAGCGGCCTGCCCGGCTGCCTCGCGCTGCATATTCCGAGCGCAGACGGCGATCCGGTTCAAGCGCACGCGCTTGAACCGGTTCATGCGCGTGCGCTCGCCGAACGCTTTGCCGGCCGCGCCTGGATAGCGGCGGAACTGCTGTGCGGGCCGAATGATCGCGCCCGCCTGGTGGTGTTGCGCGAATTAGGCAAGGCATCGGGTCTGCCGCTGGTTGCGGCCGGCGATGTTCACATGCACCTGCGCTCGCGCCGGCCGCTGCAGGACACGCTCACCGCCATACGGCTGGGCAAGCCGCTGCAGGCCTGCGCTCATGCGCTCCATCCCAACGCCGAACGCCACTTGCGGTTGCGGGTGCGGCTGGGGCAGTTGTATCCCCCCGGACTGCTTGCTGAAACGCTGCGGATCGCCGCACGCTGCCATTTTTCCCTCGAGCAGCTGCGCTATGAATATCCCGAGGAACTGGTGCCGGAGGGAGAAACGCCGGCCACGCACCTGCGCCGGCTGACCGAAGCCGGCGCGCGCAAGCGCTTTCCGGGGGGCGTACCGCCAGCCATGGCGGCACTGCTGGAGCGCGAGCTGGCCCTGGTTGCCGAACTGCATTACGAGCCGTTTTTCCTGACCGTTCACGACATCGTCCAGTACGCAAGAGGCGCAGGCATCCTTTGCCAGGGACGCGGCTCCGCGGCCAATTCGGCGGTGTGCTACGCGCTGGAAATCACCGAGGTCAATCCGGCGAAGCAGCAGTTGCTGTTCGAGCGGTTCATTTCGAAGGAACGCAACCAGCCGCCCGACATCGACGTCGATTTCGAACACCAGCGCCGCGAAGAAGTCATCCAGTACATCTATGCAAAATACGGCCGCGAGCGCGCCGCCATTGCCGCCACCGTCATCTCCTATCGGCCGAAAAGCGCGTTGCGCGACGCAGGCAAGGCGCTGGGGCTGGCGCCGCGGCAGGTGGAGCGCATCACCCGATCGATCGCCTGGTGGGATGACAGGCGCCAGCTGGCGGCGCGCATCGCTGAAGCCGGATTCGATCCGGCCGGGCCGGTGATACGGCGCCTGATCGCGCTGTCCGACGCGCTGCTCGGCTTTCCGCGCCATCTTTCCCAGCACGTCGGCGGCTTTGTCATTTCGCGCGGGCCGCTCTCGCAACTGGTGCCGATCGAGAATGCCGCGATGGCGCAGCGCAGCGTCATCCAGTGGGACAAGGACGACCTGGATGCATTGGGCCTGCTCAAGGTGGACGTGCTGGCGCTCGGCATGCTCTCGGCCATCCGCCGTGCCCTGGACATGGTGAACCGGTTGCGCCGCAACGACCCGCCGCTCACCATGGACAGCCTGCTGCAGGGCGATGATCCGGCGGTCTATGAAATGATCCGGCGCGCCGATACCGTGGGGGTGTTCCAGATCGAATCGCGGGCGCAGATGTCGATGCTGCCGCGCCTCAAGCCCGAGACGTTCTACGACCTGGTGATCGAAATCGCCATCGTCCGTCCGGGGCCGATTCAGGGTGACATGGTGCATCCGTATCTGCGCCGCAGGAGCGGCCAGGAGCCGGTTAGCTATCCGAACGACGCCATCAGGAAAGTCCTGGAACGCACCCTGGGCGTGCCGATTTTCCAGGAGCAGGTGATGCACCTTGCCGTCGTGGCGGCGGGTTTCACGCCGGGCGAAGCCGACCAGTTGCGCCGCGCCATGGCCGCCTGGCGGCGCAAGGGCGGGCTCGAGCCGTTCCAGGAAAAAATCATGAAAGGCATGCGCGAGCGCGGTATCCCGGAGGAGTTCGCGGAACGTATTTACCGGCAGATTCTCGGCTTCGGCGAATACGGTTTTCCGGAGTCGCATTCGGTCAGTTTCGCGCTGCTTGCCTATGTGTCGGCATGGATCAAGCACCACGAGCCCGCCGCCTTTCTGGCAGCCTTGCTGAACAGCCAGCCGATGGGTTTTTATGCTCCCTCGCAACTGCTGCAGGACGCGCGCCGCCATGGCGTGGCAGTGCGGCCGGTGGACGTGCTGTGCAGTCGGTGGGAGGCCACGCTGGAGCCCGGTCAGCCGCCTGCGGAGCAGGGCTCCGGGCGTGCTCAGCCGGCCGTTCGCCTGGGCTTGTCCATGGTCAAGGGGTTATCGCAATCGGCCGCCGCGCGCATCGTTGCCGCCCGCGCGGCGGCGGCGCCGGTTTCAGTGGACGAGCTCGCGCATCGCGCCGGATTGAACCGCTTTGAGCTGCAGTGCCTGGCAGCCGCGGGCGCGCTGCACCCGATCGCGGGGCACCGCCGGCTGGCCTACTGGGGCGCCGCAGGCGTTGAAACCGGCCAGCATATGCTGAGGGATGCGCCGGTCATGGAACCCGTTCCCGTCCTGGCCGCACCAACCGAAGGAGAAGATATTGCGGCCGATTACGCCAGCCTGGGCCTTACGCTCGGGCGCCATCCGCTCGCCCTGCTGCGCCGGCAATTGACGCGGCTCGGCTTCAACACCGCCTCGGGCCTGCGGGAAATCGTCCATGGACGGCGCGTTCGCGCCGCCGGCCTGGTGACGGGACGCCAGCGTCCGGACACCGCTTCGGGCGTGGTGTTCGTGACCCTGGAAGACGAATCCGGTTGTGTGAACGTCATCGTCTGGCGCGATCTCACCGAGCGCCAGCGCCGTGAATTGTTGGGATCCCGATTGCTCGGCGTGCAGGGAGTACTTGAAAGGCAGGGGGAAGTGATGCATCTTGTGGCCGAGCGGCTGGAAGACCACAGTGCGTTGCTGGGACGGCTGGACACCCGCTCGCGGGACTTTCATTAATGCAGCGCGGATAACTTACCGGTGCAGGCACCATGTACGCGGAAACACTGAAACTCATCGCCACCCTGGACCAGCGCCGGCCCGCGCCGAACCTGCCGGAACAGCTCAACACGCTGTTTCGCCGTCTCGGCGATGCGCCCGATACGCGCCGCGACGAAATCGAGGACGAAATCTGGCGGCTATGGATGACCTACCCGGGCGTACCGGCTGCGTTCGACCTGGAGCGCGCCACCCGCGCCATGACCGCCGAGGACTGGGGCGTCGCAGACCAGATCCTGCGCGGCCTGGTCAGTGCGCGACCGGATTTTGCCGAAGCCTGGAACAAGCGCGCCACGCTCTACTACATCCACCAGAAGGACGACGAAAGCGTGCGCTACATCCACCGCACCCTGCAACTGGAGCCGCGCCACTACGGCGCGATCATGGGCTTTGCCGAAATACTGCTCACCCGCGGCGACCGGGACAATGCGCTATTCGTGCTCGACGTTGCGCTGCGCATCAATCCGCATCTGCCCGGGGCTCGCGATTCACTGAAGAAACTGCTGGGAGAGCGGCCGGACGTGATGCACTAGGGTAATCGCGGTTTGAGTCAAGCAGCGCTTCCTTAGTTTACAACTAGCAAGTCCGCGCCAGCGACGTGGCGCGACTTGCTGCCGCGCCTCCCTTCCCCGCACTATCCACTTCGGCGCTACCTTGACGGATACATGTAATCCCGCGTCATGGGCAAGGCGCCGGGCTGGTTTATTCGGCAGGCGAGCACCTGGTAAATATTCATCCACCCATGGGCAAACCCGTGGGCGCACCCGGCGAGATAAATCTGCCAGATACGGTAACGTTTGTCTCCGGCGGCGGCAATGGCTTTGTCGCGGCTGGCTTCCAGGCGCAACCCCCACTCGTGGCAGGTACGGGCGTAGTGACGCCGCAATGACTCGATGTCCGCGACCTCGAGCGATGCGCGCGACATTTTCTCCAGCACCAGCGAGATATGCGGCAGTTCGCCATGGGGAAACACGTAACGGTCGATGAATTCGCCAGCGCCCTTGCCCACCTGGCGGCTATCCGCATCGGTCGCGGTGATGCCGTGATTCAGGACCAGTCCGCCGTCGCGCAACAGCGCATTGATCTTGCGGAAATACGTTTCCAGATTGCCCAGCCCCACGTGTTCGAACATGCCGACGCTGGCTATCTTGTCGAATGATCCGTGCTCGGGCACATCGCGATAATCCTGCAGGCGCACCTCGCAGCGGTCTGCCAATCCCTCCGCCTGGATGCGATGGCGCGCATAGTCGAACTGGTTCTGGCTGAGCGTGATGCCGGTTGAACGGGCGCCGAATTTTTTTGCCGCGCGAATGATCAGCGCGCCCCAGCCGCTGCCGATGTCGAGAAAGCGATCGCCGGGCCGGACCATCAGCTTCGCGAGGATGTGGTCGAGCTTTTGTTCCTGGGCGGTGTCCAGGCTGTCGCTCTCGCTCCGGTAGTAACCGCAGGAATAAACCATGTTGCGATCGAGGAACAGCCGATAGAAATCGTTCGAGACGTCGTAGTGATACTCGATCGCCTTGCGATCCTTTTTCCTGCTGTGCCGGAAAAAGCGACCGAGGCCAAGCCTGGCCCGGCCCGCCGCATTGCGCGCCAGACTCTCCGCGACGCGGAAGACTTCCTCGATCGAACCTTCGACTTTTATATGGCCTTCGACAAAGGCCTCGCCCAGCTTGTTGAGGTCCGGCGAAATAAGATATCGCAGCGCCGAGGGACGCGGCACCGCTATGGTCACGGTAGGGTGAGGAGACAGATCGAATCGCCGGCCGTTCCACAATTCCAGCCGCAGCGGAAGGGAGGGGGATTGCTTCAGGTTCTCGACAAGACGCGTGAGGCGATTCTCCACCAGGTACATGACGCTCTCCTCGCTATATCTTCCCATTCTCCCGTTTAGCATAACGATGGATTTATTTCAGCGCAACCACTCCACTCCGCCGAAGAGTGCATTGGGCCATGCTAGACTGCTCGCGCCCTCTTTGGACCCGGACTGCCATGAGCGAACACAGCATTCTTTTCGAGGCTGGCGATGGCTATGCCGTCATTACCCTCAACCGCCCGGAACGGCTTAACAGTTTCACTGCTGCAATGCATCAAGAACTCCGCGAGGCACTCGCGCACGTGCGCCGTTCCGAGGTCCGCGCCCTGCTCATCACCGGCTCGGGAAGAGGTTTCTGCGCCGGGCAGGACCTCGATGAGCGCAACGCCGCGTCCGGCGCGGCGCCGCCCGACCTGGGCAAGACCATCGGTGAGAACTACAACCCGCTGGTGCGCTCGCTGCGCGATCTGCCGCTGCCGGTGGTCTGCGCGGTGAACGGGGTGGCCGCCGGCGCCGGCGCCAACATCGCCCTGGCCTGCGATATTGTCCTCGCGGCGCGCTCCGCCAGTTTCATCCAGGCCTTCGCCAGGATCGGCTTGATTCCCGATTCAGGCGGCACCTGGTGGCTGCCCCGGCTGGTGGGCGACGCACGCGCCCGGGCACTGGCGTTGCTCGGCGAGCGGGTCTCGGCAGAACAGGCGGAAAGCTGGGGGATGATTTATCGCTGCGTTGACGACACGGCGCTGATGGGCGAAGCCATGAAACTGGTCAGGCAACTGGCCCAGGCGCCCACCCGGGGCCTTGCGTATGCCAAGAAAGCGTTGAATCTGTCGGGCAGCAGCACCCTGGATGCGCAACTGGATCTGGAGCTGCGGTTGCAGCAGGAGCTGGGCAAAAGCGAAGATTACCGTGAGGGGGTCAGGGCATTCCTGGAAAAGCGCGCGCCGGATTTCAGGGGCCGCTGATGGGCGGCCAGGCGCAACAGCTGGCTGAAGCGGCAGCGCGGGCGATTCGAGCGCGATGCGGAGCATCGAAAGGGCGAACGCTGGCCCGCCCAGAGTGGTGCAAAGTCAACCCGCTCAACCTCAACCCGGCGCCGCCGCTTTGGGGTTTGGCACGCCATAGCCTCCCATGAGGTCCTCGACGATCTTGTGATAGCAGTCCCAGTCGGTTTCTCGGAAATTATGATTGCGCACGATGAAAAAAGCGCCGGCGTAGGCCTTCTCGTATTGCTGGTGACGGCCGGCAAAGTCCGATCCAACCAGGTCCCACACCAGCCTGAGCAGCTTCATGCGATCGAGCGCCTTCATCTGCGGCGTTTGCCAGTACGTTTCGAATTGTTCCCGCAGTTCGGGATCGTGCATCACGCGTACGCTTGCGGGCATCTGGAACACGCCGCCGCCTGAAAGTTCGCGCAACTGATCGATGATGGGCGGATAGTGCTCGTAACACCAGTTGATGGCGGCATACACCATCCTGCGGTTGAAAACCATGTAACCGGCCGGCCAATCCTCGGCCGCCTCGATCTGACCATGAATCGCACCGGCCAGCATGGCCTCGAGGGCCGCCAGGCGGCCGAGCACATCGCGCACCGCCGGGATATCGCGGGCCCCGGTCGAATGCGCAAGCTTGCTGGCCAGTCCAAGCATGAGCTGGAGCTTGGACCAGTAGCGCACATTCGCCTGATTGTTGCCCCAGTTGTGCGCGGCGGTGCGGATATAGATCTCCCTCGGCAGGACCGTATCGTTCAGTACGAACACGCGCTCCCACGGCACCTTGACGTTGTCACACATCACCATGCTGTCGGTCTCGTCGAAACGCCATGACAGCGGGTGGTCAAACTCGTTGTCCGCCTTCAGTTCGATCGGCTGGCGGGACCACAGGGCCAGTCCCCTGGCATTCATCGGGATGGCGCAGGTCACCGCTTCCCTGACGGATTCGGCTGCCAGCGGCAGCAAATTGCCGATCCACAGCTCGTCGGCGAGAATGGCGCCGGTGGCGAGCATTTTCATGCCGTGGATGACGATGCCCTCATCGTCCTCGCGAACCACCTGCAGCGTCGGAACCGGCAGATTCTGCCTGATGAAATACGCCGGATCCCGCGCCCCCTGCGGCGGCAGAACTGCATTGGTCAAAAACAGATCCCGGTCGCGGCACGAGGCATAGTATTTCAGCAGATTCGCGCTGAATTTGTACTTGTCGGTGTCAAATACCGAGGGGGCGGTCGTCATCCCCGCGACAAACCCGCCGACGTGATCGGGTGAGCGCCCCATCATGCCGTAGGTGAGATCCGCGACCGCCTTGCTGCAATCCATGCGGCGGCGCAAGTCATCCTTCGTCTTCGCCTGCAGCCACCAGCTGGTGTAGCGCTCGCCGTTGTCTTCGTAGGAGCACCTGTCGAGCAACGGCGCCTCGCGCTTGGCGTCGTAGAGTCTCGCCACGGTCTGCGCGGCCCTGGCAAATGCGGGATGGCGGGTGACATCCCTGATCCGCTCGTTCCCGATGTAGACCACCCGGCCGTCGCGCAGGCCCTCCAGATGTTCTTTGCCCGTCTTCAGCACAATTGTTCTCCTCCGTTAATTCCGTGGCGGCGCCTGCTGCTGTGATTTCGATCTTGATGCCGGTTGCGACGAATCCGGAGCAGCAATGAGCGATGCATGTCGCTGTTCAGCCAGGCAGGCAAAGCCGCGTGGCATTGTCTGCCGGCACCTGCTGATCGGAGGCCGGTTCGCGACGGAAAGCCAGCGACCAGACGCTGGTGCAGACGAACAAAGTTAATTGCGGGAGCGCCCGGCCTTATGGTCGAAGGCACGATCCCATTCGAGCTTGCCCATCAAATCGATCAATCGCTTCTGCTTGCGGCGTGCGATAAACTCTTCCGGCGCGCGGGTAAGCGCCGTTTTTTTGGTCAGTTCGCCGCTGACTTCCAGCGCCCGGTCGAGCAGCTCCGGATCCTGGGAAAGATTGGTTGCCATGGGTGACTCCTTGCACATTATTTCACAGAACGCACTTCGCGCTGGCAATATGCCGGCATGCAACCTGATGCTTTAACCCTTCCTGTTCCTCAGACGCAAGCGGAAGGAAACGCAATGAGAAAGGAAAATCAATGAGCGACGTACGATTGACCCTCGCGGTCGGCGACTACGATCACACCCGTGACCTGGCTCTCGGCCGGGTGCGGCCGGCCGGCATAGACCTGACGGTGCTCAACTTCAACGTGGAGGAAATTTTCTTCCGCTTCTACGACCGGCTCGAGTGGGAGGTCTCGGAAATGTCGATGGGGATGTATACCTCGGCATTTTCCCGGGGCGACAATCGCATGATTGCCATTCCGGTGTTTCCGTCGCGGGTATTCCGTCATTCCGCCATTTACGTGCGCAGCGACGGTTCGGTGAAGCGCCCCGAGGATCTTGCCGGCAAGACCATCGGCCTGCCGCAGTGGTCACAGACCGCCTCCATTTACGTGAAGGGCTTCATCAGCTCGACGGTGGGCATCCCGCTGAACAGGATAAAGTGGATCCAGGCCGGTCTCAACGACGCGGGACGCGATGAGCACGCGCGGTTGAAGCTTCCCGCCGGCGTGGATTTGCGCACGGTTCCCGAGCGCACCTTGAGCCAGATGCTGCTGTCTGGGGAAATCGACGCAATCAGCAGTGCGAGGCCGCCTCGTCCCTTCGTCGAGGGCGACCCGCGCATCCAGCGCCTGTTCCCCGATTACCGGGCCGCCGAGGAAGCATTCTTCCGCCAGACCGGTATTTTTCCCATCATGCATACCATCGTCATCCGCCGCGACGCGTATGAGGCCAATCGCTGGATCGCGCGCAATCTGATGCTGGCCTTCGAGGAAGCGCGCGATCGCAGCGTCGCGCGGATGCTGGACCTGACCGCCTCGCACGTTCCGGTGCCATGGGGCATGGACTTTGCGCGGCAGACCGGCAGCGAGCTGGTGTTCAAAGGCGCGTCGCCCTGGCCTTACGGCATCGAGGCGAACCGGACCACCCTCGACGCCTTTCTGCAATACGCCTGCGAGCAGGGAACCTGCCACCGCCTGCTGCGCGCCGAAGAAATCTTCGCCGAGGAGGCGCTGGCGCAAATGAAAGTCTGACCCGGGCATAACGGGCCTGAAGCCTTGGAAGCATTCCTCTCCTCCCTGGTCAGCGTGGCGTTTCACGGCACCGCCTTCGGCATGATCCTGTACGTGATCTCGGTTGGCCTGTCGGTGACCATGGGCCTGATGGGATTTGCCAATCTCGCCCACGGGGTATTCGCCATGGCCGGCGGCTACGTCATGACCACCGCCATGAACCGCTACGGCGTCCCGTTCCCGCTCGCCCTCGCCCTCGCCTTCCTCGGCGTCGCCGCGGCAAGCGTGGTGCTGGAGCGCCTGCTGTACGCGCGGCTGTACAACGCGGGCGAACTGGAGCAGGTGTTATTCACCATCGGCCTCATTTTCATGTCGGTGGCGGTGGCCCGCATGATTTACGGAACGTTGCAGCAGCCTGTTTACCTGCCCGAGTATCTCAAGGGACAGTTTCCGCTGCTGGGCCGCGACTTTCCGACCTACCGGGTATTCCTGATCGTGTTCAGTTCGCTGATGATTGCGGCGCTGTGGTTCGGTGTGGAACGCACCCGCTGGGGCGCCATGGTGCGCGCCGCGGTCGATAACCGGCCCATGGCACAATCGGTAGGCATCAACACCACGCAGCTGTTCACCCTGACCTTCGCCCTGGGCAGCGGTCTGGCGGGGCTGGGCGGTGCGCTGGGCGCCGAAATCATTTCGGTCCAGCCGACCTACCCGTTCGAACAGCTGGTGTACTTTCTCATCGTCGTGTCTATCGGCGGACTTGGCAGCCTGCGCGGCCCGTTCATAGCCGCCCTGCTGATCGGCCTGACCGACACCGCCTGCAAGTACTGGCTGCCGCAATTCGGTGCGTTCTTCATTTACATCGCGACCATTGCGCTGCTGCTATGGCGGCCGATGGGCCTGTTCGGGAGGCGCGCATGAGTCTTCCCCTGAGCACCGGGTCAGTACGCATCGCCCGCAATTCGATGCGCGAAGGAGCGGCACGGTGACGCATTCGGGCGGATACAACGCGGATGCGCGCATCCGCTGGCAGGAATGGCTGCCCTGGCTCGCGGCGCTCGCCGCTTTCTTCCTGCTTCCCGAGTATCTTTCGCTCGGCGCCCGCATTCTCATCTACATCCTGTTTGCGCTGTCTCTGGATCTGGTGCTCGGCTACGCCGGCGTCATCACCCTGGGCCATAGCGCGTTCTTCGGATTCGGCGCCTATGTGGCAGGTATCCTGAGTGCAAAACTGGGCATCAGCGATCCGATGCTGCAGCTGGTCGCAGCCGCGCTCGGCGCGGGTCTGCTCGGACTCGGGACCGGTGCAATCATTCTGCGCACCAGCGGGCTGACGCTGCTGATGCTGACGCTCGCCATCACCTCCGTATGTTTGGAGATCGCCAACAAGGCGACCCCGGTCACCGGTGGCGCGGACGGTCTTTCCGGGATCGTGATCGCGCCGATTCTGGGCTCGTTCAAATTCGACATGTTCGGCAAGACCGCGTACCTGTGGTGCCTGGTGGTGCTGTTTGGCGCATGGTGGCTGATCCGGCGGCTGATCTATTCCCCGTTCGGCGCCACCCTGGCGGGATTGCGCGAGAACGGCATTCGCATGCACGCCATCGGCGCGCCTGTGTACAGGCGGCTGCTGATCGCCTACGGGCTGTCGGCGATGTTCGCCGGCATCGCCGGCGCCCTGCTCACCCAGACCAACCAGTTCGTCGGCTTGAACGTACTCGGCTTCGAGCCCGCCGGCGAACTGCTGGTGATGCTGATACTGGGCGGCGTCGGGCGTATTTACGGCGCGTTCATCGGTCCGGTGGTCTATTTGATCGCGCAGGACCAGTTGGCCAAGCAGTTTCCGGAATACTGGTACCTCGGCATCGGCGCCATGCTGGTAGTGGTGGTGCTGTTCGCCCGCGGCGGATTGCTTGGCATCGCCGATGGCCTGATCGCGCGCCTGAGGAGCAAGCCGTGAGCATCGCCCTGGAAACCCGGGGACTGTGCAAGAGCTTCGGCGCCCTGACGGTCGCGGAAAAAATCGATTTCCGGCTCGATGCCGGCGCCCGCCACGCGCTGATCGGCCCGAACGGCGCAGGCAAGACCACCTTCGTCAACATGCTGACCGGGCGCCTCGCCCCGTCCTCCGGACAGATCCTGATGGCCGGCGATGACATCACCGCGCTCGGTCAGGCGGCGCGCGTCAAGCTTGGCCTTGGCCGCACCTTCCAGATCAATTCGCTGTTCCGCAATCTGTCGGTGCTGGACAACGTCGCACTTTCGGTGGCCGAGCGGCGCGGGGTGGGCGGACGCATGTGGCGGCCCGCCGGCGCCTACCGGGAAATTCGCGAGGAAAGTCTGTCCCTGCTCGAGACCCTCGGCATTGCCGGGGACGCCGGCGTGCGCGTGCTCGACCTTCCTTACGGCAAGCAGCGGCTGGTGGAGATCGCCATCGCGCTCGGACTCAATCCGGCGGTGTTGCTCCTCGATGAGCCGGCCGCCGGGGTGCCGTCGATGGAGTCGGCGCGTATTCTGCAGGTGCTCGACAAGCTGCCGGAGGAAATTGCGATTCTGATCATCGAACACGACATGGACCTGGTGTTCCGCTTCGCCCGGCGCATCACCGTGCTGGTGCAGGGCGAGGTGCTGTGCGAAGGAACGCCGGTCGAGATTGCAGCCGACAAGCGCGTCCATCAGGTGTATCTCGGGGAAGGCCGGCATGGCTGAGGCGCTGAAACTGACCGGGGTGCGAGCCGGCTACGGCGAGACCGTGGTACTGGAGGATGTGGCGTTCAGCTTGCCTGAGCGCGGTTCGCTGGCAGTGCTGGGCCGCAACGGCGTAGGCAAGACCACGCTGCTCGCCACCATCATGGGGCACACCACGTTCCACGCCGGCCGCATCGACTATCTGGGCAAACCCATCGACCGGCTACGCATCTATGAGCGCTCGCGGCTGGGTGTCGGTTACGTACCGCAGGGCCGCGAAGTGTTTCCGTCGCTTACCGTGGAAGAAAACCTGACCGTGGCCGAACGTCCCGGACGGTGGACGCTCGCGCGGGTGTACGACCTGTTTCCCCGGCTGGCGGAGCGGCGCACCCATATGGGCAACCAGATATCAGGTGGCGAGCAGCAGATGCTCGCCATCGGCCGCGCGCTCATGGGCTGCCCGGCGCTGCTGCTGATGGATGAACCGCTGGAAGGCCTGGCGCCGATCATCGTCGAAGCCCTGTTGCGGGCGATGCAGCGTCTGGTAAGCGAGGATGCCCTGACCCTGGTGCTGGTCGAGCAATCGGCGCGGCTCGCCCTGCAGATCACCGGGCAGGCGCTGGTGCTCAGCCGCGGTCGCATCGTGTTCGACGGTGCCAGCGCAGCGTTGCTGGCCGACTCCGAGCGTCTCTCCCGGCTGGTGGTGGCGTAGCTGCGAAACGCCGGGCTCCAGGCCACTCGACCGGAGGCGGTCTTTTTTCCAGCCGGCCGAATTGCGCTAAGCTGCGCAGCATGGAGGACTCATGAGGCGCGACTACTGGCTCAGCAAATTGTTTTTCGACGTGCAGACTCCGGAAACCGGCGCCGAATACCGAGCCGATCGGGACAAGGTGCTGGCGCGTTATCCACTGAAATCCGAGGTGGTTGCCGCAGTGCGTGCCGATGACGTGAAGTTTCTCGCGCAGCGGGTGAACCCGTACCTGCTGCGGTTCTACTTCCACGCCGCGGGCATGTCGGAGCAGGACTTCGTCAGCAAACTGCGCGACGCGGGCGCCTCGACGCCGGCGGAAAAACGTGTGGCGCAACAGCATGTCTAGGATCGTCGGCGTATTCGCCTCCAACCATGGCCCGCTGATGGCGCGCGATTGGGACAAGGTCAGGGACCAGCGCATGCAATCCGTTCTCGGCGCCTTCGCCGAAATCCGCAAGCGCATGGAAGCCGCGCGGCCCGACGTACTGGTCACGATCTCGCCGGATCACTGGATCAACTTTTTCATCGACAACCTGCCCGGCATCTGCATCGGGGTCGGCGAGATCCATGACGGTCCGCCGGAGCCATGGCTGAGTCACTTGCCGTTCAAGACCCTGGCCGGGCATCCGGAATTTGCCATCCATCTTGCGCAAACCGCCTGCGACAATGACTTCGAACCGTCGCTGTCGCATCGTCTCACGCTCGACCATGGCATCGGCATTCCGCTATGGAAGATAGGCCTGGAAAAGCTGCCGCCCATCGTGCCAATCATCGTCAACGATCTCGAACCGCCGATGCCGAGCGTGCGCCGCTGCCTGGCGTGGGGCGAACTGCTGGCAAAGGCTGTCGAATCCTTTCCCGGAGATCTGCGCATCGCGGTTCTGGCGACCGGCGGCATGAGCCACTCCATCGGCGAGCCCGATATGGGACGGGTGGACGAACCGTTCGATCGCGAGTGCATCAGGCGGCTGGAGTCGGGCGATGCGCCGTCGCTGGTTGAATTTCTCGATGAACGCATGGATTCCGCCGGCAACGGGGCGCATGAAATGCGCAACTGGGTGATGGCCCACGGCGCGGCCCGCGGCCGCGGTTACGAAACGCTCTATTACGCGCCGATTCCGGAGTGGTACGTGGGTTGCGGATTCGCCGCCTGGAACGTGTAACGCCGCATCAGCGTGGCGGCGGGACGGGTTTTTCCCAGCGGCGCATCGGCGCATCGGGACGCGGGCGGCATGCACCGTTACCGGTAGTCGCGGTGCCGGTTTGCCGCTGCCGCCCAGACATGATCCTTGGCAGAACGCGATCCGCGCATCGTCGGTATGCGGCTGCCCGGACCTCTCGGCCTGAGGAAAAGCCAGTAGCCCCCCAGCACCGCGAGTGCGACCGCAAGCATCACTATCAACATCATCAGCGTCGTATCCATACCCATCTCCTGTTTCGTTGCAATAGCTGCATTGAAGCCGAGAAGGGAGCCGAAAACCATCGTTTTTACGAAGGCTTTCACGCCGTTACGTTTTGATACGAAATCGTGACCTATCTGGCTGATCCGCGTGACTTTTTCACCCTGCCGACGGTCGCCGGCGTGGTAGGGGTCGAGGTTAGCGCAGCGAGATGTTTATCTTGTCCAGCATCGCCGCGCCAGGGCACAGGTCGGCAGCTTCGAGCGCATTGAAAGGCGTCTCGACGGTGTTCAGGCTGCCGTGCAGATCGTCCGCATCCGGGTCCACGTAGAGCAATCCGGTTACCACCTCGCCCTGCGCCTGATGCTGGGCGATGTAGTTCATCGCCCTGACCCGGTCGTTGGGATCGTATTCGGGATGGATCCTGCGCAGGCGCAGAACCGAACCATCATGCTGCGGCACGGTGATGATCTCGTCCTGCGCATTGCCGGTCCTGATTTCGTCGCGGCTCGGCCAGAAGTCCAGCCGGTTCACCGCGTCGTTGTGCTCGCGCACATAGTCATAACTCTTGGTGCTGCCGGCATGATTGTTGAACGCCACGCACGGGCTGATCACATCGATGAACGCCGCTCCGCGGTGCGCCAGCGCGGCCTTGATGAGCGGCACCAGCTGCTCCTTGTCCCCGGAGAAACTCCGTGCCACGAAACTGGCGCCAAGTTGCAGCGACAGCGACACCAGATCGACCGGCGCATCGGCGTTGACCGCACCGCGCTTGGATTTGGACCCCTGGTCCGCGGTAGCGGAAAACTGCCCCTTGGTCAGGCCATAGACACCGTTGTTCTCGACGATGTAGGTCATGTTGACGCCACGGCGCATGACGTGCGCGAACTGCCCGATGCCGATCGACGCGGAGTCGCCGTCGCCGGAAATTCCCAGATAAATGAGATCACGGTTGGCAAGATTCGCGCCGGTCGCGACCGATGGCATGCGGCCGTGCACGCTGTTGAACCCATGCGAGTTGCCAAGAAAGTAGTCCGGTGTCTTGGAACTGCAGCCGATCCCGGAGAGCTTCGCCACACGATGCGGCTGGATGTCCAGTTCCCAGCATGCCTGGATGATGGCGGCGGAAATCGAGTCATGCCCGCAGCCGGCGCACAGGGTCGATATCTTGCCCTCGTAGTCGCGACGGGTATAGCCGACCTTGTTGACCGGCAGCGTAGGATGATGCAGTTTGGGCTTGGCCAGATAAGTCATGAGTACCTTTCCCTGGCCCGGGCTGGGATGTCGGATGCGCGAATTTCTATATCAAATTTCATAATTTAATTGTCCGTTTTATGCCGTAATATCGGCATTCTTTCGTAACAAAGTACGCAAATATCCATCTCATGCCGCTTTGTCCTTCTTCATCGGCCGCACGTTGAGTGCCGCAACGATTTCGCGGATTTCCCGGGTGATGAATCGCGCCGTGATCGGCGTGCCATCGTAATGCAGGATCGAAACGACGTGCGCCGGATTGATTCCCGCTTCGTTCACCAGCAGCGATTTCAGTTGTGCATCGCGGTTCTGCTCGACCACGAAGACCTTCGAATGCGACGCCACGAAATCGGCGATTTCGTCCTGGAACGGGAAGGCGCGAATCCGCAGCGCGTTCACGAAGATTCCCTGCTCGGCCAGGTTCTCCAGCGCTTCATGCATGGCCGGGCTGGTCGAGCCGAAATAGAGGGTGCCGAATCTCGCAGGCTGCTTCGCCGCCGTGAGCACGGGTTTGGGCACCAGCGATTTTGCCGTCTCGAATTTTTTCAGCAGCCGCTGGACGTTGTACACATAGTCCGATCCCGCTTCGGAATAAGCGGCGTAGGCGTTTTTCGTGGTGCCGCGCGTGAAGTACCCGCCTTTGTCGGCATGCGTGCCGGGGTAGGTCCGATATGAAATACCATCGCCGTCCACGTCAAGATAGCGGCCGAATTCCTTGCCGGCGTCCAGCATCTCGCGGGTCATCACCTTGCCACGGTCGTAATTCCTGCTGTCGTCCCATTTGAACGGCTCGGCCAGCCGCTGATTCATGCCGATGTCAAGATCGGTCATGACGAATACCGGCGTCTGCAACCGTTCGGCCAGCTCCAGTGCATCGGCGGCGAACTGGAAGCACTCATGCGGGTCTTCCGGAAACAGCAGCACGTGCTTGGTATCGCCGTGCGACGCATAGGCGCAGGAAGTGATGTCCGACTGCTGCGTCCGGGTGGGCATGCCGGTGGACGGACCGCCGCGCTGCACATCGATGATGGTCACCGGAATCTCGGCGAAGTACGCCAGTCCGATGAACTCCTGCATCAGCGAAATGCCGGGCCCCGAAGTGGCGGTGAAGGCGCGCGCGCCGTTCCAGGCCGCTCCCACCACGATGCCGATGGAAGCCAGTTCGTCCTCTGCCTGAACGATGGCGAATTTGTTCCGTCCGGTGGCTTTGTCAACGCGCAGCTTGGCGCAATACTTCTGGAAAGCCTCGGCCAGCGACGATGAGGGCGTGATGGGATACCAGGCGCACACCGTTGCGCCGCCGTACACGCAGCCCAGCGCCGCGGCGCTGTTGCCGTCGATGAAAATCCTGTTGCCGACGTTGTCGGAGGGCTTGACCTTCAGTCCCATGCCGGCGCAATCCAGATGACTGAGCGCGTAGGACCGGCCCATCTGCAACGCATGCACATTGGGCTTGAGCAGCGCTTCCTTGCCGCGATACTGCTCGCCGATGAGTTCGGCAATCTTGTCGGCGTCGATATCGAGCAACGCCGAGAGTGCGCCCACATAAAGTATGTTCTTGAACAATTGCCGCTGCCGCGGATCCTTGTAGGCATCGTTGCAGATTGCGGTGAGCGGCATGCCGATGATATTGATGTCCTCGCGCAGCCTGGATTGCGGCAGCGGCTTGGTATTGTCGTAAAAAAGATAGCCGCCCGGTTCGATCTCCTTCAGATCGGCATCCCAGGTCTGGGGATTCATCGCCACCATCAGGTCGATGCCGCCGCGCCGGCCAAGGTAACCCTTTTCGGTGACCCGGACTTCGTACCAGGTCGGCAGGCCCTGGATGTTGGACGGAAAGATATTGCGGGGACTGACCGGCACGCCCATGCGCAGGATCGCTTTGGCAAAGAGTTCGTTCGCACTGGCCGAACCCGAGCCATTGACGTTGGCGAACTTGACGACGAAATCGTTGACGGACTGAATGGGTTTCATGGGTGCCTTTGCCTAAGCGGCCTTGCGGACGGGAATCGGCTTGTCGCGACAACCCGGTCCGGCCTCGGCCATCTCGAGCAGGAATTTGTGCATGTCCCAGGCGCCGGTTGGACAGCGTTCGGCGCACAGACCGCAATGCAGGCAGACATCCTCGTCCTTGACCATCACGCGGCTGGTCTTCAGTTCCGCCGACACGTACAGATCCTGTGACTGGTTTTGCGCCGGCGCATTCAGCCGGCCGCGCAAGTCTGCTTCGTCGCCGTTGGCGGTAAAGGTGATGCAATCCATCGGGCAGATATCGACGCAGGCATCGCATTCGATGCAAAGTTTCTCGCTGAACACGGTTTGCACGTCGCAATTGAGGCAACGCTGCGCCTCGGCAAATGCCTGCTGCGGATCGAATCCGAGTTCCACTTCGACCCGGATGTCCTTGAGCGCGATCTTCGTGTCCTTCAACGGCACCTTGTAGCGAAGGTCGGGTGAAACCGCATTATCGTAGCTCCACTCATGGATGCCCATTTTCTGGCTCATCAGGTTCACCAGCGGCGGCGGCCGCTTGGCCACGTCCTCGCCGTTGCAGAACTTGTCGATGGAAATCGCCGCATCATGGCCGTGCGCCACGGCCCAGATGATGTTCTTCGGCCCGAACGCCGCATCGCCGCCGAAAAACACCCGCTTGATGCTGGCCTGCATGCTCACCTTGTCAACGACCGGCATGCCCCACTGGTCGAATTCCAGGCCGATGTCGCGCTCGATCCAGGGAAACGCGTTTTCCTGCCCTACGGCTATCAGCACGTCGTCGCAGGCATGGTGCTGGTCGGGCTCGCCGGAGGGCTCGAGCTTGCGCCGGCCCTTGTCGTCATACACCGCCGTGACTTTCTCGAACGTCACACCGGTTAATCTGCCCTTTTCGTGCGTGAACGCCTTGGGCACCAGATAGTTGAGGATGGGAATGCCTTCGTGCATGGCATCCTCTTTCTCCCACGGCGACGCCTTCATTTCCTCGAAACCGGAGCGCACGATCACCTTTACATCGTCGCCGCCGAGGCGCCTCGATGACCGGCAGCAGTCCATGGCGGTATTGCCGCCGCCCAGGACGATGACCCGCTTGCCGATCTTGTCGATATGCCCGAACGAAACGCTGGAAAGCCAGTCGATGCCAATGTGGATGTTGGCGGCGGCTTCGGCGCGTCCCGGTATGTCCAGGTCGCGGCCGCGCGGTGCGCCCGATCCGACGAACACCGCGTCGTAATTTTCGCTCAGCAGGTCCTTCAGGCTGTCCACCTGGCGTCCGCCGCGAAACTCGATGCCAAGGCCGAGGATATAGCCCACTTCCTCGTCGATCACCGATTCGGGCAGGCGGAATTTCGGTATCTGGCTGCGGATCATGCCGCCGGCGCGATTGTCCCCGTCGTACACCACGACTTCGTAACCCAGCGGCGCCAGGTCGCGCGCCACCGTCAGTGACGCCGGCCCGGCGCCGATGCAGGCGATGCGCCTGCCGTTTTTCTGCTTTGCGGCCGGCGGAAGACGCGAACGGATGTCGTCCTTATTGTCGGCGGCAACGCGCTTCAGGCGGCAGATGGCAACGGGTTCGGGCTTGTCGCCGTTGCCGTCTTCCACCCGCCCGCGCCGGCATGCCGGCTCGCAGGGACGGTCGCAGGTGCGACCGAGAATGCCGGGAAAGACGTTGGATTTCCAGTTGACCATGTAGGCATCGCTGTAGCGTCCTGCTGCGATCAATCTGATGTATTCGGGCACGGGAGTGTGGGCGGGACAGGCCCACTGACAATCGACAACTTTGTGGAAGTAGTCCGGTGCGCCTATATTAGTGGACTTCAATGCGGTTCTCCTGCGATGATTACACTGGATTGCCTTGCCCCCGCCACCATGTCGTTCGACCGGGATTTCCCGAAAAACCACGCTACGACATTCGGCTGCCCGCCATGGTACAGGTTTCGGGCCCGGGGTGAAAAGCCTCTTGGCACGAGAACTTAGACAGTTTCCCTAAAGCGGCAAAGTAAGGCCGTGCTGCGCCGCGAGGACCGCGGGCGCATCCTGGACGGATCAATTGCGCGAATTGCGGGCAATTGCGGACGTTGTGCCGAAGCACAGCACGCAATTGCCTGCCCTTATGGCTTGTTTGAATTGCCGGATCGCTCGCCGGCACGGCAGCGCCGGTGTAATCCGGCACACGGGGAAAAGGACCCGCCACGCGAGAACGCGACTCGGAACCGGGAAGCGAACACCACGGCGGGCGAAGGGTTGTGCCCCCTCGAAACGGCCCCGGGCGTCATCAAGTTCAGGCGAGCCGCAATCTTGCCATGCCGATCCTGCGGTACAATCGCGCGCTCGTCACTTGCAGCGTGAAGCGCGTGCTGCGACAGATTCCATGGGGCGTTAGCTCAGCTGGTAGAGCAGCGGACTCTTAATCCGTAGGTCGTAGGTTCGACCCCTACACGCCCCACCAGAATTCAATGCGTGCTGTTCTTCAGCGAGACCAACCGCGGAATGGGTCCCAGAGCTTTCAGTCACGGATTCGTTCCCTCTTTTCAGAGGTCAGTCGGTCGCCTACCGCTTTGGCAAGCACAATTGGGTTCCGTTTTGGCGCCCATAAACGAAGTCTCGAATTGGTCACCGACGCCGGCGATTGCCCCCCGCAAGTTCAATCAACATTACGAACTGATGATTAACAGCATCGAGAAAAATCCGTGAAGATTTGGAGAAAATGGCCGTCGGAAAAACGGGGATCGCGATAGCAAATGATTTTAATCCCTTCGGGTCGAATTCCCCGCCGCTTGCGGCAAATAATTTGATCGGATTCGGGTTCGATACCTCGCGGCTTGCCGCGAGGTCCTTCTTTTTTGGAACTCGGGGCGCGCGCCCCTTCCCTCTTCCCCGCCCTACGCCAGAGGTCCACTACGTGCGCAAGTCAGAGAGCACCGCTTTTCCCATCCCTGCGCTGATCAAGCGCAACACCGCGCTGTTCGCGCTGTCCCAGTCGTTCACCGGCACCGGCATGATGTTCGCGTATGCAATCGGGCCCTTGATGGTCATCGCGCTGACCGGCTCCGCATCCCTTGCGGGCCTGTCGGTGGGACTGCTCGGGCTCAGCCGGTTCTTCGTCGCATATCCGGTAGGCAAGATCACCGACAGGTATGGCCGCAAGCCAGGCATCCTGCTCGGCCTTGTCATCGGATTGATCGGCACCGTGATGCTCGGGCTGTCGATGCGTTGGCGCAGCGTTCCCTTGTTGGTGGGCGGCATGTTCGTGTTTGGCATGGGCATGAATGCAGCTCAGCAGCTGCGCGTGGCCGCAACCGACATGTTTCCACCGCGGTTGCGCGCCCAGGCACTGGGATACATCGCGCTCGGCTCACTGGCCGGGTTGGTGCTCAGTCCCATCCTGATAAGCGCAGCCGAAACAGTGGCCCTTTCCACCGGCCAGGATCCACTCGGCCTGCCCTGGCTGTGGCTACCGGCGCTCATCGTGCTGGGCATGTTCCTGATCGCGTTCGTGCATCCGGATCCGAAAGAAATCGGCATGCACCTTGAGCGCTACTATCCGGGCTACTCGCCCACACCAAGCGGCACACAAGGGCACGCCCGCAAGGACTTCAGCGTCCGCGTCCTGCTGGGCGACGGGCCGACTCGTCTGGCAATCGTGTCCAATTGCGCCGGCGTCGGCAATATGGCGATCGTCATGGTGCTGACTTCACTGGTGCTGGCCCATCACGGCCACTCGCTCAGTTCCATCGCGTTTTCGCACATGCTGCACGCCGCCGGCATGTTCGCGTTCACCATTCCGCTGGGCAAACTCGCCGATCGCTTCGGACGCAATGAAGTGATGCTGCCGGGCGTTGCCCTTGCGCTCGTCGGCGCGGGCCTGGTGACATTTACCGACACGTACGGGCTGATCACGCTGGGTACATTTTTAGTGGGGCTGGGCTGGGCGGCGGCCAATGTTGCCGCCACGGCGTTGATTGCCGACCGTGCCGAAACAAATCAGCGAGGGCGCGCCATCGGTGTGAGCGACACGTTCGGCGGCGCCGTAAGCGTCCTGATGGCGCTGGTGACCGGCCCGCTGATCGAATGGTCCGGACTGCCGGCAGCCGGAGTGGTGGCAATCGCGGTGTCGCTCGCCCCATTGCCGGTGATGATCATGAACCGCACCGGGCGATGGTCGGAAAATACTGCCCGCCCGGCCGGGACAAAGGACACGCCTCCTGTCTCCTGAGGAAGCGCCAGTCAGGCGGCGAGAGAACGGGCGTCGTTCGGCCGCATCTGAAGTGATTCAAGCAGGCAGCCGTTCCGGCATCAGCCGCCTGGGCCGCCGACGTCAGATACTGGCTGTAGGTGGCTTATCAGATGCAGCGGCCTTGCTGGCAGAGCAACTGGCACAAACAGCATCACTCTCTGCGCGGAAGCCTCGCGTTTCTCAGCGGCTGCGCGACACGGCCGCGACTCATGCGAGCGCTCCCATCTCGCGTTGCGCTCGTAACTATTTGAAATATCTGGCGTCCCCAGGGGGATTCGAACCCCCGTTACCGCCGTGAAAGGGCGATGTCCTAGGCCTCTAGACGATGGGGACTAAAGGGCTTGTCGGCGTCCCTGCTGCGCAGGGAGCCGGTTGGTGGAGGTAAGCGGGATCGAACCGCTGACCTCTTGCATGCCATGCAAGCGCTCTCCCAGCTGAGCTATACCCCCAACAGAGGCGCGAATTATACTGATCCGAACTCCGGCTGTAAAGAAAACGGCGGTGTTTTAGGTTCACTCTTGCAGCGTGATGCATAGCAGCTCGCGCCGTCCTGCCATGCATCGCACACCTCAGAGGTACCGGCTCATGGCCTCCACCACGCGTTGCTTGCCTGCCAGAGCGAGGGTCGAATACAGATTGGGTGTCTGCGTCACGCCGAAGACCATTGCGCGAACCGGCATCGCAATATTCGGTAACTTGAGTTTGTGGGCTTCAAGCGCTCCCTGCACTGCTTTACCGATCGTTTCAGTCTGCCAGTCATCTATGGCAAGAAACGCCTTCAGTAACTCGATGAGCGCCGGCCTCACCTCGGAACTGAGCTGGCGCTCGACCAGATCCCGGGACCCGCCCGTCTCCCCATAAAACAGCAGGGCAGCTTGCGCCAGCATCTGCAGCGTTTCTGAGCGTTCCTTCAGCAAGGCGACGACGGCCTCGAGTGGCGGGCCCCCTGGGATTCGTCCACCGGCCCGCTCGATATGTGGCGCGACGAGACCTGCCAGTTCAGCCTCAGGGCGTAATTTCAGATAGTGATGATTCAACCATTTCAATTTGCCGGGGTCGAACTGTGCGGCAGAATGACTGATATGGCGCAGGTCGAACCATTTGACGAACTGTGCCAGTGAAAATATCTCCGCGTCCCCGTGAGACCAGCCCAGTCGCGCCAGATAGTTCACCATTGCCTCGGGCAGGTAACCCGTCTCGGGATATTGCATCACGCTGACCGCACCGTGTCGTTTTGACAGGCGTTCGCCGTCAGCGCCGAGGATCATGGGGACATGGGCGAACTGCGGCAGCGCTGCCCCGATGGCGCGGAAAATATTCACTTGGCGCGGGGTATTGTTGACGTGGTCATCCCCACGGATGACGTGCGTGATGTTCATGTCAAGGTCATCCACGACAACCCCAAAATTATAGGTCGGGATGCCGTCTGCCCGCAGCAGGACCAGGTCGTCAAGCTCGGTGTTGCTTACTGTAATCGGCCCCTTTACAAGGTCGTTGAACGTCACATCGCCATCGACCGGATTGCAAAACCGGATGACAGGCTTTCCGTTGGGAGGCGCGCTGAGCCGTGTGGCCTTGGCATTTTCCGGGCGCCATCGGCCGTCGTAGCGAGGCTTCTCTCCCCGTGCCCGTTGCGCTTTGCGCATCGCCTCCAGGTCTTCTTTGGTGCAATAACACGGATAGGCATGGCCGGCCCTGAGGAGAGTTTCTGCAACCTCCTGGTACCGCCGCAGTCGTTGCATCTGGTGAAACGGTCCTTCGTCCCAATCCAGACCCAGCCATCTCATGCCATCAAGGATGGCCTGGACCGATTCCTCGGTCGATCGTTCGAGGTCGGTATCCTCGATTCGCAGAATGAATTGCCCGCCGTGCGCTCGCGCGTATGCCCAGGAAAATAGTGCAGTTCGGGCACCTCCCAAGTGAAGATACCCTGTGGGACTTGGGGCAAATCGAGTTCTCACCATCACTGATAACGCCTCAAATGTCGGAATCTTGCGTGACCGGCCGGTCAGCCCAAAATTGACCCGGTTGCCATGGCTATGGGAAAATCGACGCTTGCCTGGGTGGTTAGCTCAGTGGTAGAGCACTGCCTTCACACGGCAGGGGTCGGGGGTTCGAACCCCTCACCACCCACCAGCGCTCTTCTAGCATCGGATTCCCCCGTCACTGCGCCGCAGGCATCCCACGGCCGACAGGGAGCTCTGACTAATTTAAACCGTAATCCGCGTGAATCAGCGCCTCAGTTCCTGATTGCATGGTCCTCGCTGATTCGGCTCCCGGCCTCGCAAAACCATTGCTGACACGAGCAGCAGCGTATCGACCAGGTGCGGTGAGCATTCGCATCCATGCTTCGGGCCCGGGAGGGTACCCGCGCAGGGTCCGGAAGCCGCGGACGACGAATAACGCAAAACGCGCCGCAACCGCGCAAATGTGAAGGCTACTCAGGCAGCAGAAATTGCACAGATTCCGGAACGGATTGTCATCCTATGCCGGTGCCAGGTCGTCGGATTCCGATGATACCTCAATCACCGACCCAATCCCGCGGGGCGGGGGATTTTACGGCATATATCGATTTGCGCCTTGACAAAAACAAGGATTAAATGCGTGCTGGAAAACATCATCCATTGGCATATGCCGATTTGGATATGTTCCGAACGCTTCGGATGACAATCGTTCAATACTGGGGGAGCACCATGAATCAGATGACTGAATTGAAAAATCTGCGCTCGTCGTATGGACGCACCAATAGTCAGTATGAAGTCGAGTTTGACCCCACTACGGGTACGATCTGGGGATATTTCAATCCCAGAGGAACAGCCTGCTTCAGTCTCGGGCTGTTGAACGACATCCGGAGCCATGACAGTCTGCTGCAAGCCAACCAGGGCCGGGTAATGCACGAAGGCGCTCTGCACCGGGCGCACTACTATGTGGCCGGCTCCAAAGTCAAAGGAGTTTTCAACCTCGGTGGCGATCTGGCGTTGTTCGTCCTGCTGATCAAATCCCGCGATCGGGAGGCCCTTGCGCATTACGCGAGGCTTTGCATCGACAATATGTACCCCCGGATCAGGAACTATTTCTGCCCTACCTTGACGACCATCTCGATGGTTCAAGGAGACGCGCTGGGCGGCGGGTTCGAAACTGCCCTGTCAAGCGATCTCATCGTTGCCGAAGAAAGCGCGACAATGGGACTGCCGGAGATCCTGTTCAACCTCTTCCCCGGGATGGGTGCGGTCAGTCTGCTGGCTCGCAGGCTGGGGATGCGGGGCGCCGAAGACCTTGTCACCAGCGGCCGCCTGTTAACGGCAACGAAGCTGCACGAAATGGGCGTAGTGGATGTGCTTGCGCCGGACGGCGAAGGCGAGAGCGCGGTGCAGGAGTGGATTCGCAAAAACCAGAAGCGCCGCAACGGCTTCCAAGCGGTGTTCCAGGCACGCCAGCACGTGCACCCGATAGAGCGCGCCGAACTCGACGCGATTGCCGAGGTCTGGGTTGATGCCGCACTGCGCCTGGAAGACAAGGATCTCAGGATGATGGGACGTATCGTGAGATCGCAAATGCGGCGCATGGGCGAGGTTGACCCGGCGGCCGAGGCTGCGGATTTGAGGCTGGCGATTGCTTGAAGACGCGATGGTCAGGAGAACATGCGGCCGAAAAGGTAAAAATTCACCTGGGTCGCGTTGACAACGGCATCTTGCCCTCGCGGGTCATCGATCGTCTTGATCAGGTCTTTGAGCTTGGCCATGTGATCGATGTCCATGGAGGCATGGGACTCAAGGAATGTGAATCCCTCGGGGCCTGGCATCTTCAGCGATTTTTGAATTGCCGCTGCAACTCGCCCACCGTACACCGACGAGATTACTTCGAGCGAATACAACATGCCGAGAACACTGCAGGGGTGGATACGCTCTGAATTGTGGTAATTGAAGCCGATCATTGCCTGCACCGGAGCGCTGGGCAGACTGCGTTTCACCGCTTCTGCATCGCCTCCAACTGCGCGGATGTCGTTCTCGACCCAATTTTCATGTCCTTTTTCTTCCTCGACGTTCTCGTATAGCTGATAGCGAACCTGGCGCAGATCGTCCCCGCATCGCGAGGCGGCACTGGCCATGATGGGACAGAAGTGCCACACTATGTGATAGAGGTCGGCCAGGAAGGCGAGATACTCGTCGCGCTTCAGACCGTGATTGATCATGGCATGCACTCTGGGGATGGCTTCGAGATCCCTGCGGCTTGAGTCGGTTGCTTCGATGAGGCGAATAAAAAAGGACATCGGGCTGCTGCTCCGGGTTAGAGAATCAAATAAGGCAAAGGGAACGGCCCAGAAGAAGTCCCGACCCGGTCGGCGAAGAGCCCGGACTAGCCAGTGGTGCGCTTCGTCTTGGAAAGATACTCGGCCAGGGAATTGCGGACCGCGTCGAATTCATCCCGTATGGTTCTCACCAGTTTGCCAGACTGTGCCCGCAAATCGCCATCGCTAAGTCGTGATATACGCGTGCAAATTTGCGTAAGCCGGTCCGCGCCCACACTGGAAACAGAACCTTTCATCGCATGCAACAGCGCCCGTATCTCCGCAGCCGGCATTCTGTCCGCGTCGTATTCGAGACGCCGCAGAATTTGCTGATTGTCGGCAAGGAAACCTTCAATGAGTTTTTCCATGAAGTCGCTTTGCGAACCCAATTCCTCCAGCAAGGCAATAGTGTCGAAATTAAGCACTGATACCGAGGTTGTGAGCGGCGTCGCTTCGCGGACATTCTGAGATGATTTCGGCTTGGCAGGCTGATCACCGCACAATTCGCCGATTACGTCCAAAAGACGTGTTGCTTCGATCGGCTTGGGTAAAAAGGCATCGGCGCCCGCCCCGCTGCTTTCTTCCTTCGCCTCTGGCGTCGCGTCGGCCGAGAGTACTATGACCGGCAAGCGGGGCCGGCCTTGGTCAATGAAGCGCAACGCCTTGATGGCTTCGATTCCACCGAGTTCCGGCATATTACGGTCCACAATCACAAGATCGTACTGCCGCCTTTCGATGGCATCCAGCACCTGCTCTCCGTTGTTCACCAGTTCCACTTTGTGTCCCGCTCGCTCCAGTATCTTGCTGATCACGGTGCGATTGCTCGCATTGTCATCCGCAACAAGTATCTCCAGCGATCGAGCGCTCTCGCGGCGCTTCAGGTAATCGCTGAGAAACACAACTTCACTGCTATCGCGCTCCACCGCCGACACCGCGTGCAGGGCATTGAACAACAGTCTTTTCTCGAATGGCCAGCGCAGCAGCGTCACGCCCCCGATTACGGAGGCATTCTCCAGTTCACCCTCTTCTCTGGGCACGACCAAAATGGTCGGAATACCCGGACCGTGCACGAGTTTCCTGAGTTTTTGCAGCGTTTCGAGACCAAGTGGGGCACTCTGTGCGAACAGCAAGGCACTGTGAGGCCGCGGCGCGGTGCTAATTTCCCGCGTCGCACGCGCACCGGCCTCTTCAACTGTGGCAGCAGGGAGAGATTTTGCGCCCCAGCCTTCGAGCGCATCCGAGATATGCCGGAGCTCGATCTCGGGAAAGCCGACTACTAAAACACGGGCATCCGCCAGTTCACCCGTCGCCGATGCAGTTTCGAGTGGCTGCTTCTCCAGTTGGATTTCGAACCAGAAAGTGCTGCCAAGCCCAACGGCGCTTTCAACACCGATTCTGCCCTCCATCAATTCGACCAGCTGCTTGGCGATCGTTGTCCCCAGCCCGGTTCCACCGAACCGGCGCGTCGTGGTTTCATCCGCCTGCGCAAAGCTGTCGAAGATGCGGTTCTGGGCATCTATCGGGATGCCGATTCCGGTGTCCCTCACCGAGAACTTGAGTTTTACCCGATTGCCGTCTTCCTCGAGGAGGGAAACATGGACAGCGACGCTGCCGCGTTCCGTGAACTTGATTGCATTGCCCACCAGGTTGATCAGTATCTGGCGCAGGTGATGCGCATCCCCGCGCAGTGCCGGAGGAACCTCGGGCATAATCGAGACCACGAGTTCCAGTTTCTTCTGCTCAGCCTGGGCGGCCAGTATCTTGGCGGTGCTGTTGGCAAGTGCATGAAGATCAAAATCCGTCCATTCGAGAGTCAGTTTGCCGGCCTCGATTTTGGAGAAATCAAGAACATCCTCCACCAATCCAAGCAGAACCTTCGATGAGCTGCTCAGGGTATGAATCATGTCGGCCTGCTCGCGGTTCAACGGCGTGCCCCGCAGCAGTTCAGTCATTCCAATGATGGCGTTCAGTGGCGTGCGCATCTCATGACTCACCACCGAAATAAATCGCCGCTTTGCCTGATTTGCGGTTTCCGCCCTGTCAAGGGCGCTGAACATCCGCTTCACCAGGGTAAGAACGTACAACGCCAGGGCGACCATACCGACCAGCAGACCAATCCCGATTTCAAGGTGCGAGCCCCAGAATCGGCTGAACATCAGTACGAGGCAAAAACCCGCCACACTGAGCGCAAGAGATTTAACGAGATACGGAACACCGAAACGGAAACCGTTTGCCAGCGTAATCCATACATAAACCATGAACATCGGCGCCGCGTGGTCGTCGGCGACAATCATGAAAAAAGTTACCGCTGCAATGTCAACGGTGGCGCCGAGCACACGCCGGGCAGGGGAAACTCCGGGGTAGGCGAGGATATGGACAAATATGGCTGCCGCCGTAATCAGATACGCAAACATGGCAGGCAGAAACGTCCACTCTGCGCCCTGGTCTGCCCCGGGGTCGATAAAGGCACGCGGCAATAGATAGAAAAAAAGTACGATGCCAACTGCGAGCCTGACGAGAGCCTGTTCGTGCTCCGAGTCGGGCCTTGCCCGCAATCGTTCACGTGCCCGGAGCAGAATGCCTGGAATCGCGGGAATCACTGGTTGAGCGGTGTGCGGGTGGGCTTCGCGGGCATATCGCTGAATTCCGACTGAATAAGCGCAGCCTCCTCTTTTACGCCGAGAAAAGCGTCAACCAGATACGGATCCAGATGCGATCCCTTCTGGCTGACCAGATATTCGTATGCGGCTTCGCTTTTCCAGGCGGGCTTGTAAGGCCGTACCGACGTCAAGGCGTCAAAGACATCAGCGACTGCGACGATGCGGGCAGCGAGCGGTGCATGATCGCCCACCATGCCGTGAGGATACCCGGACCCGTCAAACTTCTCGTGATGCCCGAGTGCGATCAGGGCGCCCATCCGCACATACTTGGAAGGACTGTCTTTCAATATTTCGTAGCCAATCACCGGATGGCTGCGCATTATGTCAGCCTCACGTGCGTCGAGCTTTGCCGGCTTGAGCAGGATATTGTCCGGAATGCCGATCTTGCCGATGTCGTGCAGCGGCGCCGCCAATTCAATGGTCTCGGCTTCCTGTGCGGGGAGGTCAATGGCGTTCGCGATGAGGCGCGAGTAGCGGGCCATCCGGATAACGTGATTTCCCGTCTCCGAATCACGGAACTCTCCAGCCCGCGCAAGCCGAAATAACGTCTCCTTTTCGCGCGCCCTCACGTCTTGCGTAGCCTCCATCACCATCGCTTCAAGAAGCTTGCGCCGATCCTCGAGAACCAATTGCTGCCGACGCAGGGTCATCAGATTCCGGCAACGCGCCAGACATTCGCGCGCGTCGACAGGCTTGTTGAGAAAATCGGTCACTCCCGCGTCCAGGGCGGCATATCGGATTTTCCGATCATCATTGACCGTCACCATTACTGCAGGAACGTGCTCGTATTCCGGAAGCAGGCGCAGGCGGCGCACGAATTCTATGCCATCCATCTCCGGCATCTGAAAATCGACCAAGACCAAATCGGCAACACGACTGGTGGCCCAGCGCACAGCCTCGATTGGACTCTCGAAGGCCTCTACGCGGACATTGACATCGATTCCGCGAACCACTCGCTCAAGAATCGCGCGACTCGTCGACTGGTCGTCCACGACAATGATGGTATTTTTGATCCCCGGCATTACCCGGATATGTGCTTGAGCCATCTTGGTCCGTGCCTCCCTCGGATCCTTCACAGAGTAAGCCCGGGGACGATTTCTGTCCAGTCACTGCCACGGACATGGGCCCCGCGGGAGCGGGACAATGAGGTGGCGGGGGTGTATCAGCGCAAGCGGCTGTTCAACGAGAAACCCGAGCGGATGCCCGGCGTGGGTCGTTTCGAAAACCGCGACAGCGCGCCACTGGTCTCGATACCGGAGCGGGCGCTGCTCCAATTGCTGGACGAGGTCGGCGTCCGGCAACCGCTGCAAGAAGCGAGAGAAATCGCCGAAGGCACCTGCTACAGCCTGCGCGCCGAGGTACTGATGGATATTCTCAAGCTCTGCACGAGCGTCAAGACAGTCCGGCTCTGCCTGCGTCTCGGGCGCGAGCTCTCCCTGCCGTGGCTCGGCAAGCTCGATGAGGCCGCGCTGCCCGAGGGTAGCGCCCGCCGTGGATATCGAAGTCCAAGGACGCGTGTTCAGGCGCGACGTCATGCCGGCCATCTTGGGTAGCGCCCGCCGTGGATATCGAAGTCCAAGGACGGGTTGCTGGTGCTCAAACCGTGAATCTGATCGCCGCCGGCAGCACGGGACTCAGCAGCATGGCGATCTCACACTGAGTGTGACGGCGTTCGCCCACGCGTACCAGTGCATGGCCGCCTCTACCGCTATTGGGACGGACTTTCCGGGCCGTTGCGATGAGCGGCAATAGCCGCAGAGCATCAGCGTCACGCAACAGCCGCAATGCCAGCAAGGATACCCAGAGGCGGAGGCTCTTCTCCCCTCGGCAAGTCAACGCGCAACAGGATTTCGTGCTCGCGTTGCCGACGGTCGCGTTGTGGGGAACGAATTCGTGCGGTATCGTGCAATACGAAGTTGTGCACCACTAACTACATGGAACTACATGGTGGGTTGCCGGTACAAGTTACGCCAGCGAGCAGAGCCTCCAGCACCGGTCCAAAAACGAAACGCGCCACGGGCGAATCGTTCTTTTCGCCGGCGGCGCGCTCATTGAAAACGTTGGTTGCGGGGGCAGGATTTGAACCTACGACCTTCGGGTTATGAGCCCGACGAGCTGCCAGACTGCTCCACCCCGCGCCCGTATACTGCAGGATTGAATTATGACAGGAAAGCGGCATTGTGTGTTAACTCGTGCCCTTCACCAGAGGCCGCTGTTTGGCCACTGTGAGCCAAACCGACGCGATCTGCCATTTCCCCTCGCCAATTCCCGGATACCTGTCGTCCCGCACACAACATGTTGATTCAGAATAGAATATAGACCAGTCGGAGTCAGAGGCGCTCGGTCTGGCTGGTGCGCGGCTGCCATATCATGAGCCGTTTCTCCACGAGTCCAACCGCCCAGTCAAGCAACAGCGCGAATGCTGTGAGCAGCAGAATACAATCGCTCGGCGATGGTAAGGGGCAGGTAATAAAGCGCCGCCTTGCCACCGACAGCGATATGAACTTTCGGCTTTTCCGGTGCGCCCTGCGCGGCAACGGACATGGCGCTCGCCGCAAACAATAGGGCGAGCAGCACCTTGACTGGACCAATCATGACTCCTCCTTGATTTGCGGCCAGAGGGCCGCCCGTGAACGCGCCGCTGCTCACACACATGCCGCAAAACTGTCAATGAATCACAGCAGAGGCATTTGCTCCTGCTCAGGCACACGGAACTTCGAGGTATCGAGTCCGTTACGTTTGCCGTCATTGAGACCGAGACGGCGACAGGCATTGTCAAACCGCTTCCGTATCATCTCGGCAAACAAACCCTCCCCGGTCATTCTGCTGCCAAACCGTGGATCGCTTTCTCGGCCGCCGCGGACGTCGCGAACCCGCGCCATGACATGCGCTGCCTTGAGGGGATAATGCCGCTCGAGCCACGCCTTGAACAATTCCCTGACTTCATTCGGCAGCCGAAGCATCACGTAGCCAGCCATCGTCGCGCCCGCCGCCTGTGCGGTTTCAAGCACTCGCTCCATATCTTTGTCGTTGAGGAAAGGGATCACCGGCGCAACCAGCGTGCCGCAAGGAATGCCCGCTGCAGACAGGCGTCGAAGTGTCTCGATGCGACGCAGCGGCGCCACTGCCCTCGGCTCAAGCTTTCTTGCGATTTCCGGGTCAAGCGTGTCGATGGATATGAATACCCGGGCCAGGCCCTTCTCGGCCATAGGCGCGAGGATATCGATATCGCGTTCCACCAGCGAAGACTTCGAAACGACGCCCACGGGGTGACGGAAATCCCGGAGAGTCTCCAGAATCTCGCGGGTAATTCCAAGCTGTCGCTCCACCGGTTGATAGGGATCGGTGTTTGCCCCCAACGAGATTACCTCGCAACGGTACTTCGGGTGGGCCAATTCCCGGCGCAACAGTGCAGCCGCTTCGGGTTTCGCAAAAATCTTCGTTTCGAAGTCCAGCCCCGGGGACAAGCCCAGGTACGAATGGCTCGGACGCGCGTAACAGTAGATGCAGCCGTGTTCACAACCTTGATAGGGATTGATCGATTGCGAGAAGGGCACGTCCGGTGACTGGTTGCGCGAAATAATGGAACGGACCGGGTGAAACAGCACCCTGGTAGCCGGAACAACGGTACCTTTGCCGGCGAACTCTTCGGCGGCTTCCCGTACCAGGGTTTCGAAACGGCCTTGCGGATTGTCTGCAGCGCCACGACCCTTGGCGTTTTTGGCCGGTCCGCTCATCTGACCCGTCCTATATCGCCTTAATCGCTCGCAGCGCTTCTATAGCTTCCTTGGTAAAGCCATGGGCCTGCAGCACCTCTTCTGTATGCTCGCCCAGCTCCGGTCCCACCCAGTCAATATCACCCGGAGTTTCGCTCAACTTGGGGACCACGCCAGGCACTCTTAATGGAGTGCCATCCTTCAACTGGATCTCCCGAATCATGCCGCGTGCCAGATACTGCGGGTCTTTGACAATATCCGCCATGCTGAAGATCTTGCTATTGGGCACTTGCGAATCGTTCAGAATCTTTACCACCTCGTCGACGTCGTGCTGTTCGGTCCAGGCACCGATGACCGCGTCCAGTTCGTCCCCACGCTGGGCCCGGCCGGCATTGTTCGCCAGGGTTGGGTCGGCAGCCAGATCCTCCCGTCCAATGGTGGTCATCAAACGCTTGAAGATGCTATCGCCGTTTGCGCCAATTACGACATGCTGCTCATCCCGCGTAAGGTACGTGTTCGACGGAACGATGCCGGTCAGATTGCTGCCGGTGCGCTCTCGTATTTCGCCGAACATGTCGAATTCCGGCAGCGAACCTTCCATCATATTGAAGACCGCCTCGTAGAGGCCAATGTCAACAACCTGGCCCTTGCCCTTGTTCGCGTTGCGATGATGAAGGGCCATCATGACGCCAATGACGCCGTGCAATGCCGCGAGTGCGTCGCCGATGGACAAGTTGGGACGAACCGGCGGCCTGTCCGGATAACCCGTGACATAACGCAGCCCCCCCATCGACTCTGCGACCGAGCCGAATCCCGCCTGATCGCGATATGGACCGCTTTGCCCGAATCCGGACAGGCGCAGCATGACAAGACCGGGATTGGTTTTCGCCAGTTGTTCGTAGCCCAGGTTCCATTTTTCCAGGGTGCCGGGCCGGAAATTCTCGATGACCACGTCTGCATCGGCGGCAAGCCGTTGCACCACGTGCTGGCCCTCGGGCATCCGCAGGTTGAGGGTGATTGATTTTTTGTTTCGCGCCTGCACGAACCACCATAGCGATGTGCCGTTGTGCAGATTGCGCCACGACCTGAGCGGGTCACCTTGCGGGGGTTCGACCTTGATCACTTCAGCGCCGAAATCCGCAAAAAACTTGCCGGCGAACGGTCCGGCAATCAATTGACCCAGTTCCAGTACCTTGACACCTTCGAGCGGCTTTTTCATATGGTTTCCATAGTTTCGTCCCGCGTTTGCCAAGCCTATCGGCGCTTGCCTGTGATGATGATCATCCCGGCCACTGCTGACAATCCGCCGTTGGCATCACACCGGCCGCCGTTCCACCAGAGCCTGCGCCAGCGTTCCCGTATCGACGTATTCAAGCTCGCCGCCAACGGGAATACCCCGTGCGATCCGCGTCACCTGCAGGTTTTCCCCTTTGAGCATCTCGCCTATATAGTGCGCGGTGGCCTCGCCTTCATTGGTAAAGTTGGTCGCCACGATCACTTCCTTCACCAGCCCGTCCGTTACACGTTTTCGCAAAAGGTCCAGGCCTATGTCCCTGGGGCCGATTCCGTCGAGTGGCGAAAGCCGGCCCATTAGGACGAAATACAACCCGCCATACGCCATCGTCTGCTCGATCATCAGCAGGTCGGCCGGGGTTTCCACCACGCATACCAGCGAAACATCCCGTTTTGAAGAGGTGCACAGCCCGCAGAGTTCCTCGTCGGTGAAACTGCTGCAGCGCGCGCACCGGCGAATCAGCCGCAGTGCGCTGCTCATGCTTTTGGCCAATCGAGCCGCGCCCTCCCGATCCTGCTGAAGCAGATAATAGGCCATCCGCTGCGCAGCCTTCGGCCCGACACCCGGCAGACAGCGCAACGCGTCGATCAAGTCATCGAGAGAGGAAAGCGCTTTCATGGATACTGGCCGCTGCAGATCCAGACTGTTTCGCAGTTCGGCTGGCTGCTTTTGCCCATTCGACACCGCGCCAGCGATCTCAGAACGGCAGCTTCATCCCCGGCGGCAGCCCCATCCCCGCTGAGAATCCGGACATTTTTTCCTGCACCATCACCTCCACCTTCCTCACCGCGTCATTCACGCCTGCGGCGACGAGATCTTCCAGCATTTCCTTGTCGTCGGAAAGAAGCGAGGGGTCTATGGAAATGCGCTTGACGTCATGCTTGCAGGTCATCGCCACCTTGACCAGACCTGCGCCAGCCTGTCCTTCCACTTCAATGCTGGCAAGCTGCTCCTGCATCTTGCGCATGTTGTCCTGCATTTGCTGGGCCTGTTTCATAAGCCCCGCCAGCTGCCCTTTATTGATCATGCCATTCTCCGCTACTGGGTCGGTTTGATCGACGCATCCACAATGGTGGCATCGAAGGTCTCCATCAATTCGCGCACAAATCCATCCTGGCTGATCGCCGCGACGGCGCGATCGTGGACCGTGTTGCCGCCGATCTCGCCGAACTCGAAAGCAAGCCTCACCGGCTGCCCGAGATGTTCCGCGAGCGCCATCCGCAGCTTCTCCTGGGATGACTTTTCAACGAGATGCTTTGCGGTTGCAGGTAGCCGGAAGCTGAATACCCCCCCGGCAAAACTCATCAATTCGCTATTTTGAGCCAGTTGTCGCGCTAGCCCACCCACATTGAGCGCAAGTGCGAGGGCAGGCCAGTCGCCATCGAACGCTACCGTCGGGCTGATCGGCCGCGTCGCGATTTCGGTGGGAATTGACGCTTCAGCTTGTAAGACCGTAGGTGTCGTCCGCGCGGCAACCGTCGGTACGGCCACCCGGGGTTTGCCGGGCTTGGCAACAGCCGCCGCGGAACGAGCGTGCCCGGACGGCACGGATTGGCCGTTTTCCCCGGATCCGGGCCCAAACGCCAGCATCCGCAGCAAGCCCATGGTGAAACCAGCGTAGTCGTCGGGCGCCAGCGGCAAATCCTGTCTGGTGTGAATGACTATCTGATAGTAAAGCTGCACTTCTTCCCGATCCAGGGAGCCGGCAAGCGCAAGGACACGGGTACGGTTTCCCTCGTCTTCCGGAAGCGCGGCAGGTGCAGTCTGTGCCAACGCGATTCTGTGGAGCAAACCGGCCAGGTCGAGCAGCGCCCCGTCGAAGGACACGTTGCGCGAAAGCATCCCGTCGGCGCTCGCCAGGGCCGACGCAGCGTCGCCACGTGCGACTGCCTCGACAATATCGAGCAGGAAAGTCTGGTCAATCGTGCCCAGCATGTCCCTCACCGCCGCTTCGCTCACAGTGCCGCCGGAATAGGCAATCGCCTGATCAAGAAGCGAAAGCGCATCGCGCATGCTGCCGTGGGCACCTCTTGCCAGGAGGCGAAGGGCGTCGGGCTCGCTTTCGATGTTTTCCTTGCCCAGTATCTGTTCGAGATGTCCGGCGATGGAATCCGCCGGCATCTGCTTCAGATTGAACTGCAGGCAACGCGACAATACCGTGACTGGGATCTTCTGCGGGTCGGTCGTTGCCAGGATAAATTTGATGTGCTCGGGGGGTTCCTCGAGCGTTTTCAGCATGGCGTTGAAGGCATGGTTCGACAACTGGTGAACTTCGTCTATCACGTAAACTTTGAATCGGCCACGGCTTGGCGCATAGATCGCGTTCTCCAGCAATTCACGCATTTCTTCAACGCGTGTATTGGTGGCGGCATCGACTTCGAGCAGATCAACGTACCGGCCGCTGTCAATCTCCAGGCATGCGGTGCACTTTCCGCAAGGTTTTGGCGTGATTCCGGTTTCACAATTGAATGATTTGGCGAGAATCCGGGCAAGCGTCGTTTTTCCCACCCCGCGCGTGCCGGCAAACAAATACGCATGGTGTAAACGCTGTTGATCCAGCGCATGCGTCAGGGCCCTGACAACGTGTTCCTGACCCACCAGCGACTCGAAATTTTTCGGGCGCCATTTACGGGCAAGGACTTGATAGCTCATGCCCGGATTTTACACTGCGTCGTTGCCAGTTTCCTCTCCCCGTACGGGAGAGGAAGTCAGTCCGGGAGGACACCCGGTAAAAAGGGTGGCGAGCCTTGCCCCCGGCACTTGCAGTAGATAGCTGTGGCTGCTTCCTTCCGGACCTGACCAGATTCACTACGCTGCAATGCGGGGAGGCCCGCCATAAACGGTGATGCTTCGCGCCGTCTCGACCGCCGTCTCGACCGCCGTCTCGACCATGGCGCGCGCTGCCAGTCTAACAGTGCGGTGCGTACGTCACAACAAGCGGTTTGCGCCCCCGCTAAAGCCAGCGTTGCACGGGATAGCCGCCCCTCAGCTGGCGGCGCACGGCAGCTTCAAAAATCTGCCGGCCCCATTTGAATTCCTTGTAAAGAACGACGAATCGCCACATATCCCGGAGCACCTTGGCCCGATCGCGCCAGCCCAATGCCAGTAAGGCGGCCGGGAAGTCCGCTTCGTGAGGTCGATCCAGCGCGATCTTGAACGGATTCCACTGGTCAGTGGTGCGGCACACTTCCGAGGCGACCATTTTCCGGTACAGCTCCTGAACCGGCCGATTGCGCAATCGCGCTTCAACGACAGCTTCACCGCTGATCGCTCCGGAATGGAGGGCGCAACTCATGCCTTCCCCTATCATGTTCAGAAATCCCGCTGCCTGGCCGGTGATGAGGACGTTTCCCTTGCCGAACACGTAGCGGTTGATCAAGGAAGGTCCGAAATTTTCTCCGCACCCCTCATCATCGGTATGGGGGTGAAGGCGCACGCCGTGCTTGGCGTGCAGGTATTGCACCACGTTGGCGTGCTTCTGCGCGAAATTGTCGCCTCGCTTGAAGCCTACCCCCACAATCTGCCTGCCATCCCGCGCATGGCTCCAGGTGTAATGTCCCAGACCGGGATGAAACCAGAAGTGGAAATAGCGCTCATCGAGCGGGCATTCAATGATGTCGTGAAACTTCTGCCCGACGAAAAACCACGGGATGGATTGCGGATAGTCGGGATAGATGGCACGGATCACCAGCGAACTTGGCCCGTCCGCTCCTATTACCTGTCGCGCCCGATATTCGACTGGCTCGCCGTTTCGCCTCGCGGAAACGAGGACATGGTTGCCGTTGTCCTGCAACCCCGCAAAGGACGTCCGGTCGTGAATCTCGGCGCCACTGCGCTTGATGGCCCAGTGGTCGGAATGCCTGCGATGCAGATGCGGGGTGCTGCCTCCGAAAAAATCCATGGACAGCGACAGCATGCTCGGGAAATGGAACGTGACGCCGCGGCAGGAGGTGGGTTCGTGCAAAGCTTCACGGGGCAATGGGCCGAAATTTTCCAGCAGGAACCGATGCCCGCGAGGCGACAGAATGCCGCTGCATATCTTGTGCCGCGGCAATTCTTTGCGTTCCAGGATGATGGTCTCCAGCCCCGCATCGACCAGACGCTTGGCCGCCGCCGCCCCGGCGAGACTCGCCCCCACGATCACCACGTCGACCGACCGCATCAGGAGTCGCCTCCGCTCCGGTGCTGCAAGGACGCTACTTCAGAGACGTGCACAACAGGCACATCCTTGCTTGCAGGGAAAACCTCCCGGTCCCCGATACTCTCGACGACGATGCGCTTGACCTTGCTGCGCCCCCGCAAGATCCAGTTTGCTTGCGCGCCGTCGTGCACATTATCCCCGCTTAACATCTGGGTCAGGCCGCGTGCCGTAGCGGGAATGGCGATTCTCTGGAGATCGAGGTTCGTGGCGAATCCGATGATGGACTGCAGGCTGTCATAGTATCCGACGAGTCGCTGATAATCGGCATGATAGGCGCGCGGCTCGATCACATACATATCCGTTGCCCGCAGGCCGCTGCGCACGGCCGGAACGCTGCTGAGCGCTTCGCCCAGGCCGCACACGTTCACGCGCGGCAACCTCTGGCGCAGGAATTTCATGAGCAATCCGTCGGCCACCACCAGCCGCTTCAGCGGGCGCAGCGGCGCGAGAAACAGCTCCAGCCGATGTGAGGGAATGGCAACGCCGGCCTCCAGCGCAAGGGCGATGTCCGAACCGTCATCCAGGGAGGAATTCCAGCCGGTACCCAGCAACGTATTTACCCGCGAAACGATATCGCGGTCGGCAGCCAGTAATGCCCCCGGCAACAATGCGGTGTTCAAACCGCCGGCGGACGAAATCGCAGTGCCGGGCTGCTCCGCCATCCTCGTGCGCAAACTGGTCAGCGTGGGCGGATCCGGCAGTTGCAGCCTCAGATCAAGAACCATTTGAACCAGCCCTATCTCTTCCGGGCATACCGGTTCGCATGCGGAACACAACGTGCACGCCCGCACCGACTCGGATAGCTCGTCAGTCCCCGCGCCGTGTTGCAGTGCCTTGGCGCGGCCATGCGGACTGAACTGCAGGTCCCGGGTTCGCCGCCAGACCGGACATACAAGCAGGCAAAGACTGCATCCGCTGCAGTCGGCATAGTTCGACGAGGCGACCGCTGCTGCTCCGCCCGGCATCAGAAAATGACGTTTCGATTGAGGATCATCGCAGGATCGGCCTGCCGCTTCATGGCGAGGTGACGCTCGACGAGCGCATCCCCGAACACCCGCCGGATATAGCCTTTCATCATGCCGCCAAAACGATAGTAACTGGCGCCCAGTTCCACGCCGATATCGTAAATCGCATTCTTGAACGACTGGAGATGATCGCGACTATAGACAGTGTCGCCCAGCATGGGCTCGAACTCGCAGCCGTAGGCCCACCCTTCGCCATCCGGCGGAATGCAGGACATCTCATAGTGGGCGCGATGTTCCGGGCGCAATTTGATGCCCACGCAATACAGGGTGTAGTGGGGGAAATACTTTCGGCAAACGGCGTTGCCCCGTTCCACTGCGGCAACGAATTTCTCGGCGGAAGTCGCCAGATCCGGAATCACCATCTGCCTGCCGCCCCAGAACTTCCAGACCGCCCGGGAAAACACCACCGTGCGGTCAAGCATGGTCCCCTCGCGCATGTATTCCGGCCGGTGCAGTTCGGGAAACAACTCGCGTTTCCGCTGGAACAGGAACCAGGCTTCCGGCAGTTTCCATGGGCGCAGCAGATAGCGGGCTGCCATGCGCAGTGCGAATCCGGTTTCGCCGTGACCTCGCAGACGCCGCTTCCAGTCCCGGCGAAAAGCCGCCTCACGCTCCGGCGAATCGAAAGCGACCAGAAGATTCACCGCGCAATCCAGAATGGTGAGAATGCCGGAGTAATCGCACGCCTCGTTCCGGTCAATCAGCTGCAGATCCTCTATCGCCATGCGCAGCGACGCATAGTAGTAGTAGTGCATGCGCAGCGGCGTGTAGCGGCGAACCCGCAGCGTCGCCTCCGTTACCACGCCAAACTGGCCGTAGCCGAGGATCACGCGCTGGAACAGATCGGCATTTACCTCGTCGGAACATTCAACGATATCGCCGGTCGGCGTCACCACCTGCAGGGCAAGCGCCTGATCCGCGCTGCATCCAAAACGAGCTGAATTGACGTCGATGCCGCCCACCCCCAGCGTACCCCCCACCGAGGAAGTCATGTTGAGTGGCGCTGACAGGTAATCCAGCCCTTCGCGGCGAAGTTCCTCGGCAAGAGCGTGCCAGAAAATTCCCGCTTCCGTACGCACCGTCAGCGCCAGTGAATCGATGTGCAGCACCCGGCTCATGCCTGTCATGTCGAGCAACACGCCGCCGAACGCAACCGATTCCCCTTCCGTAGTCAGTCCTCCGCCGCGAACGGTCACGGGCACACGATGCCTTTGCGCCATCCGCAGCAAACCGGCAACCTGGTGCGCGCTGCGGGCGATGACGACACCGTGCGGCATGCCGTATGCGGTGCCGCCCGCATCGGTGGCAAAGGCGCCCCGGGCTGCCAGGGTTTGCCGAATTTCGATCCCGGCCCCTGCAACATCTGCAGCAAATTCAGCCCAGCCCGCACCGTTCCAGCGGGAGGGATTGGTCTGTTGGCGCTTGATGCCGATCAACGCATCGGGCGCGACCGGACAGACACCCAATGTCCCGGGTCCTTCAAGCAGGGTGTTCACTCATGCTCCAGCGTGCCGGACCTCCGGCAATTCATATTGGCGCTGATCACAGAGCAATCGTTTCATTGCGTGCCTTCGGCCGGCTTGCGCGGTGGTTTCACGCCCGTTGGTGCAAGTTTCTCCGGCAGGACCCGTCCCATGCGCGCCCTGTGGCCAATGTAGTGCTCCAGTTTGGCCCCCGTGAGCGGCAACGCTTTCTCTTTTCCGCCTCGACCAATGCCTTCGACGATCACCGACCGCTCGCCGATCACACCTACCCCGGCAAGTTTTTCAGTCTTTTCCAGGCCCATGACGATCACGCCGCGGCCTTTGGCCATTTCGCGCATCTCGGCGATCTCGAATGCAAGCAAGCGTCCGCCGCCGGATACCGCAACCACCAGGCTCGCCGAAGCTGCCTCGTACAGACAGGGAGCCAACGGCTCTTCGCCGGGGTCGAGTTTCATGAATTCCTTGCCGGCGCGTTTGCGCACCGTCATATCGCTCAGCTTCGCCAGGAAGCCGTATCCGCCGGTCGAGGCAACCAGCACGCTGCTTTCCGGTTTGCCTGCAATCATGAACAGTATGCGAGCCCCGCCCTGGACTTCGACGAGGGAAGATGCGGGGACGCCATCGCCGCGAGCCGAGGGCAGCACTGCCGCCTCGACCGAATAGGTACGTCCGAGCGAATCGAGGAAAACCACCGGATCGACAGTCCGGCATGGCACCAGGGCAAGCAGGTGATCGCCCTCTTTGAACGAAAGGGTCGATGGATCCACACCCCATCCCTGACGCATCCGCACCCAGCCATTCTTGGAAAAGATAACCGTGACCGGTTCATCGATGACCGGAGTTTCCACGACGGCTTTTTCGTCCGCCTCGATCAGGGTTCGACGCTTGTCGCCGAAACTCTTCGCATCGGCTTCGATTTCTTCGACCACCAGATCCTCGATCACTTTCTTGTTCGACAGCACCCTTTCAAGCCCCTTGCGCTCTTTGCGTAATTCGTCGAGTTCCTTCTCCACCTTGATGTGTTCCAGTTTGGCAAGCTGACGCAGCCGGATCTCGAGGATGTCCTCCGCCTGGCGGTCGGTGAGCTTGAACGCCTTGATGAGGTCCACCTTAGGCTCATCGGCGTTGCGAATGATGCGGATCACCTTGTCCACGTTCAGCAGCACGATCATCCGGCCTTCGAGAACGTGAATCCGGTCCAGCACCTTCTCCAGCCTGAAGTTGGTGCGGCGGGTGACGGTCGTAAACCGGAATCGAATCCACTCGCCCAGAATATCCTTCAGATTCTTGCTGGTAGGCCGGCCGTCGAGGCCTACCATCACCATGTTGATCGGCGCGTTGGTCTCCATGCTGGTCTTGGCCAGAAGCAGATTGACGAACTCGCTCTCGTCAATCTTCGATGTCTTCGGCTCGAACACCAGGCGCACCGGATGGGTCCGGTCGGATTCGTCGCGGGCCTTGTCGAGCAGCGACAGCATCAGTTGCTTCTCACGCTGCTGCTCCGGGGTCAGCGATTTTTTGCCGCTTTTTGGCTGGGGATTGGTTATCGCTTCAATTTCCTCCAGCACCTTGCGCGAGGACGTACCCGGAGGCAGCTCATGCACCGCTATTTGCCATTGGCCGCGGGCCAGCCGTTCGAGGGTCCAGCGCGCTCGAACCCGGATCGAACCTCTACCGGATTCGTAGGTTTCGCGGACTTCCGGACGCGGCGTGATGATCTGGCCGCCGCCGGGAAAGTCCGGACCTTTCAGGTACTTCATCAATCCGGCGACGGACAAATCAGGATCGCGAATCATTGCAATGGTCGCGTTGGCGACTTCGTTCAGATTGTGACTGGGAATTTCAGTCGCCATGCCGACCGCTATACCGGAAGCGCCGTTGAGCAATACCACCGGCAAGCGCGCCGGCAGTACCTGCGGCTCGGTCAGGCTGCCGTCATAGTTGGGCGAAAAGTCCACCGTGCCGCTATCCAGTTCAGCGAGCAGCACTTCGGCAAAGCGGGTCAACCGCGCTTCGGTGTACCGCATCGCGGCCGGATCGTCTCCGTCGCGTGAGCCGAAATTGCCCTCGCCATCCACCAGCGGATAGCGCAGAGTGAAGGTCTGCGCGACCCGTACCAATGCGTCGTACACCGAAGCATCGCCATGAGGATGGTACTTGCCGAGCACGTCGCCGACTACGCGGGCCGATTTCTTGCGCGGTGTGCCCGCCCGCCCGCCCATCTCCCACATCGCATACAGGATTCTGGCCTGGACAGGCTTCTGCCCGTCGCCGACGCGCGGCAAGGCGCGATCCTTGACGGTGCTGACCGCATACTGCAGATACTGGAGAGCCGCATATCGGCCCAATGGCAGGTTGTCGCCAAACTCGCCGCTCATGGGTGCGAAATGCGGTGGAAGCGATCCGCCCCCCCCGCCGCCAGTCCTGCCGATGTCCGGAATGCCTGCACCGCCGGCGGCCTCGCCCAAGCGAGGCGCGAGTTGCCCCTGGTTCTTGCCTTCCAGCACGGCTTGCTCGCCTTCCAAAAACAAATCGGGTTGTTTCGGCATCAATCGTTCCTGTTGCGTCTGACCATCAGTCAGCCGGAATGCCTGTCCATCAGCATGTAATCGCCGGTCACTGAATTCGCATTTGTCCTAAGAAATATCGGCATCGATAAGATCGCCGTAAACTTCCATCCATTCCCGCCGCTGGCTGGCGTTCTCGCGCGCCATCATCATGTTGAATACTTCCTCGTCGCCTGTACGGGCGATGTCATCGACATGCACGGGAAGCATACGGCGCGTGTCCGGATTCAACGTGGTTTCCCATAGTTGTTCGGCACTCATTTCTCCCAGCCCTTTGAAGCGGCTTACCGCCCAGGCGTTTTCCTTGACGCCCTCATCGACCAGCTTTTCCTCGATCGCTTCCAGTTCCTGCTTGTCGAGCGCATAGAGTTTCCGGGCCGGCTTTCCTTTGCCGTGCGAAGGCACATCGATGCGAAACAGAGGCGGCTGGGCGATGTATACGTGATTCCCCTCGAAAAGCTTGGGAAAGTGCTTGAAGAACAACGTCAGCAGCAGCACCTGTATGTGCGAACCGTCCACGTCCGCATCCGCCAGTATTACGATGCGTCTGTAGCGAAGTCCCGTCAGGTCGACCGCACTCGAAAGCGTGTGATGGTCGATGCCGATGGCGAGCGCAATCGCTTCGATCTCCTTGTTCGAATAGAGCGTGTCGGGACTGTCCTGCCAGGTGTTCTTGGGCTTGCCCTTGAGCGGCAGCACCGCCTGGAACTCCTTGTCGCGAGCCTGCTTGGCGGAACCACCCGCGGAATCTCCCTCTACAATGAACAGTTCGTTTCGCTCCGGATCGTCCGAGGCGCAATCTGTCAGTTTTCCCGGCAGCACCGCCACGCCCGAGCTTTTTCGCCGTTCCACTTTCTGGGCGGCGCGCGTGCGCGCCTGCGCCTGACGCATCACCAGCTCCGCTATGCCTTTGGCTTCATCGACATGCTGGTTGAGCCACAGCTCGAAAGGATCGCGAACCATCTGTGCGACGAGTTTGACGCCGTCGCGCGAAATCAATTCGTTCTTCACCTGACCCTTGAACTGCGGGTCCAGCATTTTTACGGAAAGCACGTAGCAGGCCCGCGACCAGACGTCCTCAGGAACGATTTTCAGGCCCCGCTGCCCCATGGCGTGCAGGTCGATGAAGTTTTTGATGGCGTTATAGACGCCATCCCGCAAACCCGCCACGTGCGTGCCGCCGTGCCGGGTTGGAATCATGTTGACGTAGGATTCGGCGACCACCTCACCCTCGGCAGTCCAGGCAATCGCCCAGAGTGCTCCTTCACCTTCTGCAAAACTGTCGGACTCCGATTGCGCCTTGATATAGCGCTCGCCGAAAAACGTGTCTGCCACCGGATTCAGGCCCGCAATCGCCCCGCCGAAATAGCCTTTTATCCCTTCGGCGAAATGCCATTCCGTGGTTTCTACCCGGCCGTTTTTCTCGACGCCCAGCGTGAACTTGACACCGGGCAGCAGCATCGCCTTGGCACGCAACAATGCGGCGATGTCGGTCGCGACAATTTTTGCGGAATCGAAATAATTCGGATCGGGCCAGAAGCGGATTCGCGTGCCGGTTTCATTCTTTCCGACGGGTCGGATTTTTTTCAGCGGTTCCCTGACCTTGCCGTTGTCGCCGAACACCAGCCGGTACAGGGCACCCTCACGCTTTACCTCCACCTCAAGACGTGTTGCCAGCGCGTTCGTGACGCAAATGCCCACGCCGTGGAGTCCGCCTGCAATGCGATATACCGCCTCTTTATCCGTTTTGCGGAATTTACCGCCGGAATGCAAGGTCGTGAAGATCACCTGGACCGCAGGAACTTTTTTCTTTGGATGGATATCGACGGGAATACCTCTACCGTCGTCTTCAACCGATGCCGACCCATCCTCGTACAGCACCACAGCCACATTGCTGGCAAAGCCCGCCAACCCTTCGTCGGAGGAATTGTCGATGACCTCGACCAGCGCGTGATTCGGATTCGCCGGATCGGTATACATCCCCGGGCGATGCAGGATAGGCGTGAGATCCTCGAGTATCTCGATGTCCTCTGCGCTGTATGTCCTGGATTTTATTGACATATACCTGGTGCCGCCATTACGAGTGATGGGTTGTTTCGCGCGCGCTGCGCGTTGACCTGAGGCGCGCTGGAGGAACTCCGCGAGCCCGAAATCATACAGTGAGGCGCCGCCGGGCGCGAATTCCTCTCCAGCCTTACACGTCGAACTCGGAACCGCGCGAGCGTTTCAACGCCGGACGGGACCCGCGATTCGGTGATCCGGGATTCATCATGCCGTCGTCCAGCAATCCAGTTGAGGCGTCGGAAGGTACCTGGGGGCGGCACGGAGAATTTTTTACCTGTCGCGACACTTTTGTGTCGCACCCCCGGGTCAGAAATCTGTCCGGCTGCAGTATCTACTCAGGAGTCGGCAAGTAAGACGACAGTAATTTCCCGAAGAGCCGCGCCAGTGCTTGCTCTACGAGCAGTGGATGTTGTGCAACTAACCGATTTCTGAGTAAAAAAGGGCATCACTCAACTCAACAGGGGATTGAATACTCGACAAAGCCGGTTCGCTGATTTTACGGCGCGCATCCGCGCAATGCACTGCAACCGGCTCCGATGCCCGGAGGAATTGTGCTATCGTCATGTTTTTCTGCCAAATAAATAAGCAGATTCATGAAGCGCGTCCTGATCATCGAGGATAACGAAGACATCAGAACCTTCATGCAGGTCGCCCTTGAGGGTGCCGGGTTCGCGGTGACCCTCGCCCCTGACGGCGCTGAAGGCCTCAATCGGCAAAGGGAAACGCCCGCCGACATCGTTATCACCGACATTTTCATGCCCGACAAGGACGGCATCGAGACGATATTCGAACTTCGGCAGGAATTTCCGCAAGTGAAAATTATCGCCGTTTCCGGCGGCGGCGACTTTCCGAAAAAAATGGACTATCTTTCCACTGCCATCCAATTTGGTGCGATCAAATCGCTAAGCAAGCCGTTTGATAGCGAGGAATTGCTCGATGCGGTCAATAACGTCCTGGCGCAGCCGACCCCCAATATTTAACTGATTTGATCGTGCTGAGCCGGCGCATACGGTCAGTGTGTACGCCGGCTTGAGCATAAGGCTTTCACGCGGGTTGTCGCGTTCGGCCGTCATTCGATCGCAAACCCTTCGCTCATCGGAGGCAGTCATGGAAAACAACACCCCGGATTACGCCCGCCCGACGCCCTCCCCGGTTCCGCCACGTATTCTGGTCGTGGACGACAACAAGGATGCCGCGGACAGCCTGAGTGCCCTGCTGCAGTTTCTTGGAGCCGAGGTGCACATTGCCTACGAGGGCAGTTCAGCGCTCGAACAAATTGCGCAGTACCGGCCCGGCGTGGTGTTGCTCGACCTCGTCATGCCGGGCGTGGACGGGTTTGAAGTCGCGCGGCGGGTGCGGCAGGATCCGCAATGCGCCGGTCTCAAATTGATTGCCTTGACCGCACTGGGCCAGGATGAGGATCGCCACCGCACCAGCGAAGCCGGTTTCGACCAGCATCTGGTCAAGCCACTGAGCCCTGACGCCATCCACAAGCTGCTCGAAGCGCTCTGATGAGCTTCGATGCAAATTGGTGCGCGGCGTCGGGCATGGACACAGCTCGATGCGGGCATGTGCGACGTCGCAGGTTCAGGCCACGCGCCTGACACGCGGCAGCAGCTTCACCAGTTCCGCGCCGTGGATGAGTCGAATATTTCTTTCGGCGGCGAATTTCAGCGCATTGTCGGTGAATTCACCGGCTGCCACGTAGATGGCTTCGTGCGCCTCACGGGCCCGCTTGGCATCGTGCAGTTCGCGCAGCGGTTCGACTCCGGTACGCGCCACTTTCCAGCGCTTGCACGTAACCAGCGAAATACGCCGCGCCCGGGTCAGTTCGAAATCGGTGCGGGAGCCGCTAACCCTGGAAACCGCGTATCCCTCTCGCCCGAAGGCCGCTTCGACGGCTCGTGAAAATTCGTCCCAGGACATGGCGCGGAGCGCCTCCGTGGTGCCGCTTATCTGGCGTTCGCTCGGCGCGCGGAATTGTTGCCAGCCGGCATAACAGCCAATCACGGCGAATGGCAATGCCGAGAAAATCCCGTAGATTACATAAGCTTCCGGCAGTACCAGGCGCGCCGCCGCACCAATGGCAGCCGCCACCGCGATGCTGATCCACCAAGGGGAGCGCAGCAGTATCGCGAACAGCGAATTTTTGGCCATTTCAAGCTTCACCGGAGCCCTTCCGCGACGAAGCATGGCGGTGGGCAAAGCTTGCACGGGCAGGTCCCAATGCCCTGGTCGATTGAAATCCTTTCGCTCTTCCCCAGCAAGTGCGCGGCCATCCTGGTGTCAAGACTGCCCTCGCTTGGCCTTGCGCATAAACCAAGCTACCAGGGCGCCGCCGCCGTACAGGCATAGGGGCAGCGAGAGGAACAGGCCCGGGAGCAGGATGGCCTCGTCCATCGACGCGATCATGTCGCGGATAGTCTCGCTCCCCACCGCCACGGTCAGAACCAGCCAGTACAAAATCCAGAGGGCCGAGAGTGCGCCCCACAGCATCAACCATCCGCGTTTACTGTTCACGCTGTCACTTTTCCTTCGGGTTTCTCAGCAATGTGCGAGAGCCTGGCGCTTACTTCTGTACCTTGGGTACCGCCAGGCACACCGCCCGAAGGTGTTTTTGCACGCCCTCGGGGGCAACCAGGCCTTTTCTCGCGGCTTCGCATTGCTCCAGCTTCTCATAAGGTATCCGCAGGCTGAAATTCTGCGCCGCGCAACTCTGGCCTGTCTGCAATGGTCCGACGCAGCCTTCAATGATGAGCAGCAGCATGAAAGTGAAATTTGGCAGAAGCATGATGAATGTATTCCGTGGGTGACAGGTTGAAGCCTGTACCGAAACAGGGCCATTTTTCGAGAATCCCTTTGCGATTCACCCGCCATTTTCCTGCCTGCAACGTGGCGGTTGCGAAATCTAGCATGACCAAGCGCCGATCGCTGTCCGATCTTCTTCCGGCAGGGGACGGCCACGGAACACCGTGGGGCGGGGTGCGATCAGATCAAGAACCGGATGCGCCCTCGCCGCGAAGCACCGAGCCATCAGCCTGCGGCACACTGATCGGCGCCACTTCCACGCGCGCAACGCCCTTGCGCATGAAGTCCAGATCCTTTGCCGTTCTCGGAGACAAATCCACCGTTCGGCCCCTCACATAGGGACCGCGATCGCGGATTTCGACCTCTGCGCTCCTGCCGTTCTCCAGATTGGTCACGCGTGCCTTCGTGCCCAGCGGCAGGGTCCTGCTGGCCGCGACGTTGGATTCCGGCTTCATCGGCGTGCCATCGGCCATCTTCCTCCCGGTAAACTTGTGACTGTAAAAGGACGCTTTGCCTTTGCGCTTTTTACCGGAGCGATCGAGTTTGGCTTGCTGGACCTGCTGCGCCACTGACCTTTCGGTTGAACGCTCTGCCGTGCCTGCCAGAACTGGCGAACCCAAACACAAGGGCAAGAAAAGCAGCAGTCCTACCCAGGACGGCACTGGCACTGGCAGTGTCTGGCTTTTCATCAGGCGCTCCACAGACACGACCAGCCGGGCGCGCACCAGTTCATCGCACCGGCCGGTCAGAAGGGGAAAGAAGACGAGCAGGCCAACTCTGCGTTCCCGCCGGATGCTCGCCGGAAGGGCTGTGCGCCCTCTGCCATCCCAATCCGGGCTCTTTAGTGAAGATTCCTTGCACGGTCCGCGTCCCTTGAGTCTCTCGTCCTTTTGACCTGGGCTACCGCGAGGGCATCTGCGCTAATCGCCAGGTAGCGATCGTTCGAACCCGATCGTCCGCCATCTTTTTAGCCTGAGCAGCCGTCAGCGACAAATCCAGCATGTCGCCTTGGGGCAGATTCATCGATAATCGATACGGTGATCCCATCGCTTGCGTCGCGGCTCGCGTGGTGAACGCTGACGGTCTCCGGGTGCAAAAGACGCGAGGCTTCGGAGGCCGCCGGCATAGCGCTCGAACTGCCTGCTCTGGCCGCCGCCACGAGATCCAGCAACCGCGGCGCCATACCCAGAGGAAGCGACAGGCGAACCGGTACTGCGGCTCCCTGTACTTCCACCATCAGCACCATCGGTGTCCCCACCTCGTCAACTCCGCCGCTCAGCACCCGCTCAATACCCAATCCCACTGATTTTGCCACGCCTTCCTCCCGGTTCGGACCGTACCACGGCATGTACAGGCATTCCACCCCGTGGCGGGCGCCTAATGGCACACCCGCCCATGTCAGAATTGTAGTCTGACACGACTAACGTCACATACATGGATCCCAAGCTCGCCGCCGCCTTGCAGTCGCTGGCCGCCACCGCCCTGAGCGTGGCCGAAGCACTCCAAGAGTTGGGCTATGTGCTCGACACGCCCGGCGAACTGGGGCGCAGGCTGGAAGCCGACGCCATTATTGCGATCGCCAAGCGCCGGGCCGGCGGCAATCTGGATCCGATCTGATCCCGGGGCGGCGCCGGTGCCGGTTGAACCCTGGTTCATAGGAGAGAAGCACTACGAGAAAATCGACAAGCCACTACTCGTTGTTCAAGTTTCGCATCAGTGACCGGCCGGGAGGGATGGACCAGGTTGAGCGAGATGCCTGGGTTCGGGATTCTGCGTAACTGTCGCCCTTCCTCACCAGACCCAGGGTCTTTGCGTTTAGGACAGCGTTTCGAGGGGTTCCCCGTTGAGAATGCGGATGAACGTATCGAGTTCCACGGGTTTGAGCAGGTGGCCATCGAAGCCGGCTGTCCGCGTCTTGATTCTTTCCTGTTCTTCGCCATGGGCGGTCACCGCGAATATCTTCATCGAAGCAAGCGCCGGATCCGGTTCGCTCCGGATGGCTTCCAGCACGTCATAGCCGCTCATGACCGGCATGGCGAGATCCAATAACAACAGATCAGGCCGCAGCCACCGGGCCGTTTCGATCCCGCTCGGTCCGTCTTGTGTAAACCAGACGTCATGCCCGAACAGTTGCAGCAGTTGCCCGGTGGCGGCGGCGGCATCACGGTTATCATCTATCACGAGCACACGCATGATGAATGCGATTCTGAGCGATTCGACGGAACAGATATTCAATCTAGCAAGTCCGAAGGGGAATATCTACCTTTCTGCGGCCTTGCCCATCGCCGGCCCTGCCGCCTTGGGAGCTTATCAGTACGTTGCTGATATGAGGCAGCGCCGCGGCGCTGTCTGGCGGGAGGGAGGGATTCGAACCCTCCTCTGGGAATTGCCTCTGATGACTACTTGTACCCCTATCAGTACCCCCATAGCCCAAGGGAGTTACTCGCTCCAACGGACTGCCCGGCCCCAGGCTGGCCGGGCGCCATGAATCGATGAAGTCCAGGGCGTCGCGTTGGCCGGCCGCAACCTCCGCCAGAAGCTGCTCTGACCAGCAAAAATACGCGTATTGAGCGAGCGTCCGCGCCCGCCGTCGGATCAGTGTCTTTAAGCTTCGGCGCAATGGGGCCCCTGTCGATCTAACCATGGGAACCGCTACCCCTTCCGTTTGAAGGTGTCAAACCCCGCCGGGTCTCCGCGCAACGTGTGGCGGATGATCTCCAAGAGCCGCACCCCATCCGGACAAGAGATATTGTACGTGTAGTTATTCACTACTCCCCCGCCGGCAGATTGTTGGGGCGTCGAGATCGTCACGCGCTCACCCTGCGTCGCCTTGAACATGACCATGTTCGCATCTGTACCAGGCCGGCCACCAACCACAAACGAGCCGCCTTCAGCGAACCCCGCCAAATTGGACGGCACAACCGAGGGGCCAAAATCCGTCCGCGCTTTGTCCAGTTCGTCCTTGAACGTATCCGATCCGGTGCCGTAGCGCGTAGCGTACTCCGCCAAGCGCTCGCGCGCCCACTGGCCGAAAGAGCCGGTAGGCGAGCTGATCCCCTGCCCGAATGTGCCGGTGCCTGCTTTGAGGGTCGCGGCCGCCATGACGTCAGCCATCGCGGCCGCGCGTTTCGCCTGCGCGATTCGGTCTTGTTCCGAAATGATCGCGGCCGCAGCCCCACTTTCAATGCCGACGATGCTTTCTGCCGCAGTGGCTGCAGCGCTCACTGTCTTGCCGATCAGCGCGCTCCGCGCTTCAAAATGCCCCTGGTCAATCGCGTCGAGTTCAGCCATCAGCTTTTTATTAATCTTCGACGTGAGCTCCGCATTGCCCTGAGCCGTCTTCAGCATCTCGTCGTATTTTTTCTTCGTTTGCAGGATCGCGAAGTCTTTGGCCGAGAGCATCGCTTTCGCCTGGTCAGCCTCGAACTGTTCCGCGAGCTTTTTCTGGCCCGCGTTCAATTCAGTCGCCATCGCACCAACTTTTTTCTTTGTCTGGACTACGGCCTCGGTGTTGCCCTTGGCGATGTCCTCACGCACGCGGGCGAAGGTCTCCGATACGGCATCCTGAAACTGAGTGAAGCGCTTCGGGTCCCACGCTTCCTCCATGTCCTTTTTAAAGCCCTCGCCGATCGCCCGGCCTGCAGCAAGCCATTCGTCGTAAGTCTTTTTCCCGGTGAGCAGCTCGAAGGTATTAACCCCCTGGGCGGCGAGGTGCGCCAGGGACAAACCCAGCGTATCAAACCCGGCCTTGGCCAACATCAGCTTGTCCGCGATGATCGCGACGACTTCGGCACCGGTCTCCGCCCAGTTGAGCAGGTTGTCCGTAGTGGCGAAACTCTTGATTTTCTCAGTGAGCCCGCCGGCCGCCGTCTTCGCGTCGAGCAGCTGGTCCGCGAACGATTTCATAATCGGCAACGCGGCCGAAGTGAAGGACATTTTGAGACCCTCCGACACAAACCCGATCTTCGTAACCTGGTCGCTGAACTCCTCCGCTTGTTTGGCCGTTTTCGCGGAAATCACCACGCCGAAGCGCGCCGCTTCATCTGTGAGTTTCTTTAGGCCCGCGCTTCCCTCGTTAAGCATGGGGATCATCCGATCGCCCGACTTCCCGAAAAAATTAACGGCCATCGCCGCCTTCTGCGCCCCGTCCGGCATGTCCGCGAATTTATCCGCGAGCTCGTTCATGACAACGCCGGCGTCCTTCGTCTTGCCGGACGAATCGCGGACCGATATCCCCAACGCGGCGAATTCCGCGGAGGCCTGGACGTTCCCCCGTGCGGCATTTTCGATTTCACCGTTCAGTTTCTTGAAACCCTTTTCCAGGTCATCGCCCGACACCCCAGCGATTTTTGCAGCGTACTGATACCCGGAGAGCGTCTCCACTGCAACGCCGGTGCGCTGCGAGAGTTTGTGCACGTTGTCCGCGGCCTCGACGGATGCTTTGCCCCATTCCAACAACTTTCCTGTTACCAGTTGACTGGCGAAGCCCTGCGCCTGGCCAAGAAAGCCCGTCAGCGCCGTTCCTGCGCTCGCCAGCGAACTTGTCATCGAGGTGAAGGCCGCCCTGGTCTGGTCACTGGCGGTAAGTACAACGCGCGCGGCATGGTCCATGGATTACTCCGTACAATTCGCGGAGGCCTTCGCTTCACTCTTCAACCGTGCTTCGCGCTCCGCGCGAAACGTAGTTATGCTTTCCATCAACTTTGCCGCTACCGGGCGGTACACCTCCTCCATGTACGCGCCGAAGTACTCACGTATTAGGTCCGAGTCGAGAGGCGCCACGCGATCGAACTCCGCGACTTCCGCGTCAGTGTGCGGCGCGGTGTCGCCCGACAATGCGCGCAGAGCCTTCAGCGTCACGTCCCATTTGACCACCGAGGCGACGGTCAGCCTTTCCAACGCGAGATCCGCATTGCCCCCGTCGAGCCGCACTGCGGCTTCGATGTCCAGGTCATGCGGTCGCCGCACGCGGAGGATAGCGACGCCTGGAACTACTACGTCAACTTCTCTTGCGCGCAGCAGCCGCGCCTTCAATGCTTTGATGTCAACCATGAGCCTGATTCCTTTCGTTACTACGACGATGAGAAATTGTTCCGAGTCCGTGCCCTATAGACCCCGGCGCGCGCGGAAGAACTCGCTTCGGATTCGTTCATGCAGTACGAACATAAGCACCAGGTCGACCGCCTCCGCGCAGGCGCGGGTTACAGCGCCGGCGATTTTGGTCCTGTCCTCTTCGCGCAGGCAGTCGAGATCCGGGACAAGCACTTTTGCGGTTGCAGCGCTTGACTGCCAGGACAGCCACGCCGGCCCTACCTGATCCACCACTTGACGAACTTGGGCAGGGGTGAGCGTGCGGCGACCAGTCGCGCTCTCCTCGCGCTGCAGCTGGTCGATTTGCTCCAGCGTGTAGCGCTCGATCGCCAGGCGCGGCGGGCGCACTTGCAACTCTATTAATTTACCCATCACTTTCCTCCCGGATCTGAACCAGCGCAAACGTGTGCACTACTCCGCGACCGCCTTTTTCAAAGCATCAATTTCGGCCTTCATCGCTTGATACTCGTCGTCTAATGCCTCGATGCGCGGATTCAGCTTCGCCAATTCCGCCTCTCTGTCCGCGCGATTCGGGCCCGGCGTGTAGTTCATTTCCTTGAACAGCCGGACCAACCCGAGCTTTATCGCATCCGCGAAAAAGAATGCCATCACCTGGTCGCCCTCATGAGGTGAGATCGTCCTGTGAGAACCCGTGTGTTGCCCAAAAACGATGTTCATCTCGGTGCAGTTGATGGATTCGGGACCTGTCTGCACCAGCCAGCGAAGGCTCTCTTTGCATCGATCCACATGCGCGTCTGATTTTGCTGCGAAGTGTGCGAAGACAAACTCGGCGAGTTCCTCAGGTGGAAGTGGCAACGTTTTCAACTCATCGCGTCGCCGACGCGCCTTCTCCAGCTCGGCCCCTGTCGCGTCCATGCGAGCCCGCAGATTGCCCGCCTGTGACCGGAAATGGGAAATGATGCCCTGCGTTGCGGCGCTTAAAATGTTCATGCCTGTCCCCTTGAATCCGCGCGTTTGCTTCTCGCGTACGCGTGGTAATCGTCAAAATGCGCGAACTCCGCGCGGACCATTGGATCTTCGTTCCAAATATTTTTGCATCGCGCCTCGAAGACATCGGCACGCGCCGCCGCGACGTTCCGCGCCGCGGCTTGAGCGAACGCCGGCGTCTTGCGTCGCGCCTGGAAGCCCCCGCCGGCCAGCTGGTCGACAAGACTATCGAGTGAAGCCCGGCCGTCAGCCAGACCCGCGTCGATCGCCTGTGCGCCGTAGAACATGCGTCCGTCAGCCATGCGCTTCAGCACTGTATCGGCCGATACGCCGCGAAACGATGCAACATCGTCCACGAAGACCGAATACAGATAGTCGACGTGCCCCTGAATGGTCGCGCGCGCATCGTCGGAAAGAGGTACGTGCTTTGACCCGTGAACCTTGTATTTACCCGCGAAAATTTCTGTGACCTTGACGCCCATCGCGCGATCGCGCTCGGACACGTCCAGGTGAGTCGCGAGGACGCCGATTGAACCGACGCCAACCAGATCGCTCGATACAAAGACCGAATCTGCCGCTGCACCGATCCAGTAAGCGGCCGAAGCCATCGTGCCGGTCGCCAGAGCAACTACGCGCTTTTTCTCATTCAGCGCTCTTACGCGATGCGCAACTTCCTGAATCCCTGACACGGACCCACCTGGCGAGTCGATGTTCAGGACGATTGACTTGACGGACGGATCCGCAGCAGCTGCCCGTAAATCATCGTCGATCCGGTCTGTCGGGTAGGCACCGAACAGGACTTCAATGAACCCTGGGTTCTGCATCAGAATGCCGACGATGGGGAGCACGGCGATGTCACCGACGACCTGGTATGCCGGGCCCTGAGCGCGCCGGCCGGGCGGCGCGCTCGCAGACCGTGCAGAAATATCCGGCCGCGCGATCTCCGCGCGACAGCGGGATACGAACTCGGCGAGCACGCCCTGAAGCATTGCCCATGGCGCGGTGTGCGTGCCGGCCGCGCGCATCATTCGTCCCGTGGGATTGGAATCGATGCGCGATGCCCGGCAAATTTCACCAGGCCCTTTGCTTTGGCTTTCGAGTAGCCGAGCCAGGACTCAAGGCTGTCGCCGAACTCGGCGCGCAGTTCTGGATCGTTTTCCCAGCGGGCTTTAGCTGCCGTCTCTACGCTCGCCCCGTCCATCGGGATGGACGACGGATTGTTTTGCTTCATGCTCGGTCTCCTTCAATTGACAATTGAGATTCGAGAGTAGTTACGGCGATGTCACTTTGTCCAAATGCCTATCTCGAACGAGATGGGCATCTTGACAAAGTCCGTCTTCATATGATGGTCCTCAGGGACCCATAAATTTTTTCAGCGGTATCGGGTGGCGCTCTTTCGGTTTCTGCATATTCGACAAATACGCGGCACAGAGCGCGCCTCAACTCAGAAGCGCCCTCAATCGGACCTGTGGACTGCCACGCCGGCCAGAAGCGAACCTTAAAGTCTGCGATCTCGGCCGCGAGTAGGTCGCACCTCCGCCACACGCTCAGATGAGGTTCACCAATCGCCCTGAATGCATCGAGCAACGCGCTTGCACGTCGCGCCGTCAACAATTTTCGCGGAAGGCTTTTCTCTCCGCGCTTTTTCGGGTTAATTCCCCATGCTTCATCCAACGTCATCCGTCCGCCGGCAGCAAGCCATTCCTTCGTGGCCGTGACCACGAAACAGAGCGCCTGGACACTCAGCGGCCGGCCCGCAGACGAAGCGATCTCGACCACAAGCGCCATCCGATCTTCGAGCGATGCAGGTATGGCGGGCGCTGGTGAAGGATCGGAACGATGTTTCACGTGGCACGCTTCAGAGACCAGTAAAGTCGGTTCTGAAATTCTGAAAATTTCCAGACCAGACACCCAGCACTGACTAACAAACCTCTATGCAAGTTGACAGCTAGCGCGCAAATGGGGTTCGAATTCCCCCATAGAGGCGAAGTCCCGGGAGGACCCGAGCGACTTTCATTACTTGGGTCGTGGTGTGGGTTTGCAGGTTTGGTTGGTTCATTTCCTACCCCTACCCCTATTATTTTTTCCTTTTCTATCCCGCGAAGAGTTGGAAACAAACTAACGAAACCTGCAAACCAACACCAATATGTTGGTTTGGTGGTTTCGTGGGTTTGTTTGACCTTCACTTGCTGAACACTTGCCATCTGACGACACCCCGCCGCGTCGACTGCCGGACCAGCTGGAGATCATCCACAATGCGTCCCGCGTATCGCGCCAGATACTTGCCGAGCCTCTTCGGGCTCACGCGTTCGCCATCGCCGGCCACAGCCAGGACAGAGCGCCGCAGGTCGCTCGTCTGCCGCAGTGGGTCCTGGGCGCGTTGCACCAACTCGGCCACGGTGAACGTGTCCACGAATTGCTCCGCCACGATTGAATCGAGCAGCTGCTGTAATTCCTGCCGATCAGGATCGATCCCTGCCGAGCGATTGATGGTTTCGAGTACATCCGCCTCGCCAAGCCATAGGAGGGGCGCGCGCACGAGCTCATCGAACTCCGGGTAGCGGGACCATGGCTGACAAGCAACGCGAGGGCTGCCGGCCGCGATATAGGCCCGGACGATGGTGAGCGCTGCAGTAATGAGCTTGGGCCGAAGCAACCGAACGTGCGAGAGGTAGTCCGACACCGAGAACCTTCGCGTATCGGCCCGCTCAATTCCCGGATCAAGTCGGCAGACAAGAATGCGCAGCGCCAAATCACTCTGAAACGTCAGGTTGTTCCCGGTGAATGCCACAATGGTCTGGTTCGAAACGCTTATCGTTTCACTGCGACCGAGCGGCCGAAACATGTACACCGACGAGGTGAGCGCCGCGCATGCGGAGTCCGACTTCGCTATCTGCGTTAGGTTGTCGAGTATTACCACTGCCAGCCCGCTTCCAAGCGCAGCATCAAAAACTTTGTGGGTTTCCGACTCATCCTCGCGGGGGAGCGCGAGGACGGCGCCCTGACCGCCATCCGCGAGAACTGAAAGGCCCCTTGCGGCAGTCGTCTTGCCGGATCCCGGCGCCGTGGCGTCGAATCCGAAGCCGGGCCACGTAGGCGCTGCAGATCGAAGCGCAGGCGACAGGTACGCGGCGAGCATGACCGCCCTGTCAAACTCCGATTCAAATGGAAACTCGCTCACCAGATCGACGAGGAAATCGAGAGCGGTAGACGCCTGGTCCTTTGTTGGCGCGACCGGAACAGCGTGGTAAATCACACCTTGCGGCCGATACACGATTCCCGTTTCCGCGTCGTGGCCGGCCTGATCCAGAATCGTGTACGAGCCAGGGCGAAGACATGGATGCGTCTTGACTGCGGTAAGCCGCCGGAACTTAGGACGCGGCCCGCGCGCCATTATGGTTTCGAAGACTGCCATCGGCGGAGATATCGGCGAGCCCTTCCAGTTCGTGAAGACCACTCGCCGCGAAAACAAATCGCGGAACAAGGCAACCGAACCCGGCCGAATGCGCGGAACTCGCGGAAGGCTTGTTGCGCCAACCTGCGGCTCACCCACGATGTGCACGAGTGTCGCGCCATGCTGGTACAGATCCGCCTCCCAGCCCGACAGTTCGTCCTCAGCCATGTCCGCGAGAGCCGCGAGGTTCTCAGCGTCATACACGATCCGCTTTCGGTTGTCTGAAACTTCCGGATCATCAGGCACGGTGCATGGCCTGAGCAACGCCCCCCAGGCGTCCACCTATCACGCCGCGCGCTCAGATATCTTGGCGTTTAGCCATGCGTCCACTTCCCGCTCAATCCATGCCTTGGAGCGCTTGCTAATCGAAATGGGATTGGGGAAATTACCCGCCTTCACTTCGCGGTGAATCGTCGTACGCGAAAGGCCTGTACGAGCTATCACCTGGTTGATGCGAATGGCCCGCGGCGAAGCCTGCACTTCAGCGGTTTGCTTCGTAGAAAGTTCCAATTGTCGCCCCTTGGTTAATGCGGTCTTAGACCGCGTGGGGACATTGAAACGCTATGGACGCATTAAAGCCAGGCGACGAAACAAGGTGTTTTGCAACGCGCCAGCGCGTTACAAAACAGGGGATTTTGTAACGCTAATCGTATAGCTGCGAAGCGATTTTGGAATACTCAGCTTCGGGAAACGCATTAACCATTTACGAATTCCGGAGCGCTTCAGCGCCTCCAAGATCCGGCTCCTGTCCGTGGCCAATGATGACGCGCGGTAAATAAACTCGATGCGCTCAGCGCCGACATTGCCGAGGTTGTGCCCGCTGGTGTCCCAACCTTTTTCCGCCTCAAGCCGTGCCGCTACAGCTTCTGCGCCGTCGGATATTGCCGCGCCGAGCTCGACGAAACGCGCGACATCGAGCGCGAGCATTTGATTGCGCTCCGCCAGAAGAGCGGCCTTCATCGCGCCAGCTTTCCTTTTTCCTCGCGTGAGTCCGAGAATCTTATCAAGACTGGTATGGCCGTTGTCCGCGTGCCACTTAGCGAATCGCTCCGCGAGAAAATCACAAACCCATTTCGGCGGATAAAGCCCCGCCTGATGGGCCAAAATAAAAGCTTCGATGGCGTACACGATGCGCGTCTCTTCTGGCCCTCGCACCTTGGAACTTAGATGCATCATAAGGTCCGTATCGATATCTACGCGCTCCCATTGTGGTACGTGAGCAGGAACGGCATTGGCGTCCAGGTCGCCGGCCGCGATCGCGGCCACGTCCTCAGGTGGGAACCTGGTGAATATCTGCAGATCCCGATCCCGTATGCGCGGCGGGGCCGCGCGGACGAGTTTCAGGTTCGCTCTACGATTGGGCGGTTTTTTCATGCGCTTTTCGTAACTCATCAATCACATCCGACAACCGGCCGGCGTCACCCCCCCGGCCCGCGAGACTGAAGAAACGGCCCACCGCCTCGCTGCGTTCCGACGCGACCCAAAGGACCAAATGCATGTCTTCGGGATCAAGGTCGCCTGGCCAGGTTGCGCCATCAGGAAGAACGCGCTTCCCGGTCGCGTTGCTCTTGCTCAACAATTTAGAAATGAGATGCTCAGCTTCAACCGCGTAGCGCACGATTTCGACAAGCGCTCGTGTTTCGCGGATTGCCATCTGTGCGTCATCCCACCCCTTCGGAAGGTGCTCAAGAACAGCCGTAGAATCGTGAGTAGCCATGATGCAATGCTCCTTTTCTTCTTGCGTTGTGGTCAGGCCGGCGCGGTGCGCTAACACTGCGTTCGGCCGCTTCATCCCCCGGCGACGCGCTAACGTCGCCAGAAAATCCTTAAGTCTTCTCCAACAGTGCAGACTCCTGCACTCCACCGAACGGCCGCGCCACCGGCGTGGCCGAGTTCGCGCGCCACGCGTCGAGCTGATCCGCCCACCACTGCATCAGCTCACACCGTTCCGTTTCATACGCGGCGCGGTTGTACGCTGCGCGCACTGAATCGCCATCCTGGTGCGCGAGTGAGGCCTCGATCACGTCATTGCGCCACTTGCCGGACTCGTTCGCCTCGGTGCTGAAAAACGCCCGGCAGCCGTGCGGGACCGCGTGCATTTCCGGCAGCAACATGCGGAAGGCCTTGCCCATGGTGCCATCGCTCATGTACGGGGCACCGCGGCCGTTGTTCGGGAATAGCCACTCGCTATGGCCGGTGAACTGTTTCAAGTCCTGCAGGGCCGCTACGGCCTGCCTGGAGAGCGGCACGATGTGTTCCTTGCGCATCTTCATCCGCGCGGCCGGAATGCGCCACAGCGCCGCCTGCAGGTCGAACTCAGCCCATAGCGCGCCCCGGATCTCGCCCGGCCGAACGGCCGTGAGCAAGAGCAGGGTCACAGCCAGGCGTGTTTCCGGCATGCCTGGATAGTCCACCAGGCGGCGCAGGAACTTGCCAGCGTGCATCCGGTCCAGCGCCGGCCGATTCTGCCGCGTAGGAGGCCGCAGCACGTCGGCGGTGAGTGCGCGCGCCGGGTTGTCGCCGAAGCGCCGGCCGGTGGCGGTTGCATAGTCCAGGATCTGGCGCGCCCACATGCGGCAGCGCCTGGTGAGCTCCAGCTTCCCCCGCGACTCGATCGCGCGCAGCGCGCCGAGCAGGATCGGCGCGTCGATCTCGTCGACCGGGATCGGGCCGAGCTTGGGCAGCAGGTGCGCGTTCAACACGGTGCGAATGTCTCGGATGTAGTTCGGCGAGGCCTTCGCCTCTTTCATCGCGAACCATTCCTCGGCGACTACGCGGAACGTCGAGGCGCCAGACGCGCGCCTGGCCAGCTTCGCCTTGCGCCGGTCTATGGACGGATCACCGCCCTGGTCAAGGGTGACGCGCGCCACGCGCACCAGCTCGCGCGCCCTGGACAGGGTGACGTTCGGATACTTGCCCAACGCCAGCAGCTTCTCTTTGCCGGCGATGACGTAGCGCATGCGCAAGTACTTGCTGCCGTTCGGCTGGACGTGCACGAAGAGGCCGTCCTGGTCATACAGTTTGAACGGCCGCGCGGCTGGTTTGGCGGCCCGGATCTGCGCGTCATTGAGTTTGGCCATCGGCGGGGTATCAAATTCGGTTCAGGATTAATACCCCAAACCATACCCGCTATAGTCTGACTTCGCAAGAACCGTTCTGGAACGTCTTGGTTCGCCTTCCACCTATGATGGGGCCGGATATGGACAGTTTTGGACTGTCCTGAAGCCCGGTTTTGGCGGAGAGGGAGGGATTCGAACCCTCGGTACGCTTGTGACGTACACACGCTTTCCAGGCGTGCACCTTCGACCGCTCGGTCACCTCTCCTCTCGCTGCGGGCATACGACCCGAAAGCGAAGCCGCGCAGGATAAACGAGATGCCCTGACGGGGCAACCGCGCTGCGCGACGCGGTCCGGACGCCAGGCCCGGAGCTTCGGGCCGCATGGGCGGATAAACCGACTTACCCCTGCTGCATCGACACCGAAAGACGGGGCGTTCTTCGCGAGATGCCGGGCTAAGGGACGTGCTTGAGTTGCTCCAGAATCGCGGGGTTTTCCAGGGTGGACACGTCCTGCGTGATTTCCTCCCCCTTGGCCAGGGAACGAAGCAGCCGGCGCATGATCTTGCCGGAGCGGGTTTTCGGCAGGTTGTCGCCGAAACGGATTTCCCTGGGCTTGGCAATCGGGCCGATTTCCTTGCCTACCCAGTCGCGCAGCACCTGCGCCATTTTCCTGGCGTCCTCGCCGGACGGACGCTCGCCTTTGAGCACCACGAACGCCACCACCGCCTCGCCCGTCAGATCGTCCGGCCTGCCGACCACCGCGGCCTCCGCGACCAGCGCGGAATTGGCCACCAGCGCCGATTCGATTTCCATGGTGCCGAGGCGGTGGCCGGACACGTTCAGCACGTCATCGATGCGGCCCATGATGCGGTAATAGCCGTCGGGGTCGCGGCTGGCGCCATCGCCCGCAAGGTAATACCTGCCCTGGAAATCGTCGGGGTAATAGCTTTTCCTGTAACGCTCTGGATCGCCCCAGATGGTGCGGATCATCGACGGCCAGGGGCGTTTGATCACCAGGATACCGCCTTTGCCTTTCTCCACGTCGTGGCCGGCTTCGTCCACGATCGCCGCCATGATGCCCGGCAGCGGCAAGGTGCAGGAACCGGGCTTGAGCGGCGTCACACCCGGGAGCGGCGTGATCATGTGGCCGCCGGTTTCGGTCTGCCACCAGGTGTCGACGATCGGACAGCGGCCCTGCCCGACGACGTTGTGATACCACATCCACGCCTCGGGATTGATCGGTTCGCCGACCGTGCCCAGGATGCGCAGCGACTTCAGATCGTATTTTTCGGGAAGGTCGCCGCCCGCCTTGATCAACGAACGGATTGCGGTCGGCGCGGTGTAGAACACCGTCACCTTGTGGTCCTGGATGATTTTCCAGAACCGCCCGGCGTCGGGGAACATTGGCACGCCTTCGAAAATCACTTCAGTGGCGCCCACGGCGAGCGGCCCGTATGCGATATAGGTGTGGCCGGTGACCCAGCCGACGTCGGCAGTGCACCAGAAAACGTCCGTCAACTTGTGGTCGAACGTCCACTTCATCGTCAGCATCGCCTGCAACAGATAGCCGGCGGTGGAATGCTGCACACCTTTCGGCTTGCCGGTCGATCCGGAGGTATAGAGGATGAACAGCGGATGCTCGGCATTCACCCAGGTCGGCTCACAGCTGTCCGCCTGTCCTTTCACCACGTCGTCCCACCACCGGTCGCGCGCACCCATGGTCACCGCGCTGCCGGTGCGCCGGTACACCACCACGTGCTGCACGCCCTCGCAGCCGCCCATCGCCAACGCCTCATCGATGGCCGGCTTCAGCGCAATCTCCCTGCCGCCGCGCATCTGGCCGTCGGCGGTGATGATCGCCACCGCACCGGCGTCGATGACGCGCTCCTGCACGCTCTTCGCGGAGAAGCCGCCGAACACCACCGAATGGGTCGCGCCGATGCGCGCGCAGGCCTGCATCGCCACCACCGCCTGGATGCTCATCGGCATGTAAATGAGGACGCGCTCGCCCTTGTCTATGCCCAGCGCCTTGAGGCCATTGGCGAACTGGCAGACCCGCTGATAAAGCTGCTGGTAGCTGATGCGCGTGACCTTGCCGTCGTCCGCCTCGAAGATGATGGCGGTCTTCCCCGGCTGGGACTTCAGGTGCCGGTCCAGGCAGTTGTACGAGGCATTCAGCTCGCCGTCGTGAAACCATTTGAAAAACGGCGCATTCGATTCGTCCAGCACTTGGGTGAACGGCTTGTGCCACAGCAGGTTTTCCCGCGCCTGTCGAGCCCAGAAGCCTTCTAAATCGCGCTCCGCCTCATCGCACAAAGCCCGATACGCGGCCATCCCCGAGACGTTGGCCTGCTTCACAAAAGCCGCAGGGGGCGGAAACACCCGTGTTTCGCTCAGGACCGATTCGATAGTGGCTGATGCCATGCGCTGACCTCCTGTTGGACTGACGGACTTAGGGAAGCTCTGAAGAACTGTGAGTTGTGTCTCGAGGCGGCCGCTGTTTGCAACCTGCGCGGACAAGCGAGGATAATTCTAATCAAGGACTTGTAGCGCTCGCATTTCGCTATGCTGTCCGCGGTTTGGGTTAATCAGAGTTTCCTTACCTCGGTGCCGGGGATTTCGTGAACCTCGCGCCGTTGGCGGGTGACTTTCACGGCCCTTTCGGAACACCATTGCGGGCAATACAATCATCTGCCTTTGCGTTTGTCAAACAGGCCGGCGCTGTTCTCCGGCGTGTGCGCCGTGATACAACGCCGGGCGGTATGCAGATCGCGCAGCTGATCGATTTCCGGCTGCTGTCCTTTTCTCGTCAGCGAAACATAAAATACATGCCTGCTGCAGATAACCTCAATACCCCCGTGGCCATCTCGGGCGGCGGTCCGGTGGGCCTGGTGCTGGCGCTGTTTCTCGACCGGCACGGCGTGCCCAGCGTGGTCTTCAACACCGAAGACACCTCGCGCTGGCACCCCAAGGGCAGCACCCACAACTCGCGCACCATGGAGCATTACCGGCGTCTGGGCATCAGCGCCGCGGTGCGCCGCCTCGGGCTGCCGCACGACCATCCGACCGACGTGGTGTATCTCACCCGCTTCAACGGCTGGGAGCTGGCGCGCATCAGGATGCCGTCGGAGGCGGAAAAGATGGCGGCGGCTGCAGCCGCCCCGCGCACCGCGCAGAATTTCGAGCCGATCCATCGCGCCAACCAGATGTACGTCGAGGAGTTCCTGCTGCGCCATGCGCGCTCCCGGCCGAACATCACCTTGCGCTTTGGCTGGCGGGTCGATTCATTCTCGGAAGACACTGCCGGCATCACCCTGCAGGCCGAACGGGTTGCGGACGGCGCGCGCGAACAGTGGCGCAGCGCCTACCTGGCTGGCTGCGACGGTGGACAAAGCCAGGTGCGCCGCACCCTGGGCATCCGTTACCGGGGATTCGACAGGCTGGATCAGGCGTTCATCGGCGGCCGGATGGTTTCTACCTATATCCGGGCGCCCTCGCTGTATCCGGATTTCTTCGGCGCCCGGCGGGCCTGGCAGTATTGGGTCGTCAACCCGCAGGCGCGCAACGCCCTGGTCGCATTGAACGGAAAAGACGAATTCATCTACTGGACCAAGCTGGCGAACGACGCCGACGAACCTGATGACGAGGTCATCAGGCGCAGCCTCTTCCAGGCGGCCGGTACCGAGGTGCCGGTGGAGATCATCGGACACCGCCCCTGGTCCGCGGGTGTGGCGCTGTGGGCCGAGCGGTTTTCCGATGGCAGCCGGATATTTCTCGCGGGCGACGCGATTCACCTGTTTACCCCGACCGGCGGTTTCGGCATGAACACCGGCATCGATGACGCCGCCAATCTTGCGTGGAAGCTCGCCGCGATGGTGCAGGGTTGGGGCGGCCCCCGCCTGCTTGCCGGCTTCGAGCTGGAGCGCATGCCGATTGCCAGTCGCAATACCCTGGCGGCGCGCGAACTGGCCAAGAACGTGGGTGAAGTGCAAGCACCCCAGGAGATGGAACAGGATTCTGCACGCGGGGAGGCGGCACGGCGCGTGGCCGGTGACTATCTGGCGACCTTCGGCGAAGAATTCGCCTCCATCGGTGTGCAGCTCGGCGTGCGCTATGACGGCTCGCCGCTGATCGTGCCCGATGGCACGCCCCCCGCCGATGACTTCCTCAACTACGCGCCGAGCGGCGTTCCCGGCGGTCGCGCGCCCCACTTGTGGCTCGGCGACGGGCCTGCCAGGACTTCGCTGTTCGACCTTTTCGGAATCGGATTCACCTTGCTCAGACTTGGACCGCAAGCGGCCAATGCCGGCGAGCTGGCGTCCGCAGCCGCGCGCGGTGGCATCCCGCTGGACGTCATCGATGTTCCGAATGGGGAAGCACGGGATCTGTACGGCCGCAACCTGGCACTGATTCGGCCCGACCAGCACATTTGCTGGCGCGGCGATGCATTGCCCGGCGATTGCGAAGCGTTGCTGAACACGATTACCGGCCGGTATTGAGCGGCAGGAAGCGCACCCTCTGTCACGCTGGTGCAATTTTTCCCTTGGGCGTAATGAACTAGAATGCGCGACCAATTCATCCAGAGCAGAACCCGCCGATGACACCTGCGCCGCGAACCGACACCCTTCGACCCCTTCCCCGCTGGATTTTTGCCAGCCGCTGGTTGCAGGCGCCGCTTTATCTCGGCCTGATCGTCGCCCAGGGCATCTACGTCATCCAGTTCTGGCGCGAACTGGTGCACCTGGTCGGAATGATCGGGGTGAAGAACATCGCCGAGACGGAAATCATGCTGATCGTGCTCGGGCTCATCGACGTGGTGATGATCTCCAACCTGTTGGTGATGGTGATCGTGGGCGGCTGGGAGACCTTTGTATCGCGCCTGGAACTCGAAGCGCACCCCGATCAGCCAGAATGGCTGTCGCACGTCAATGCCGGGGTGCTGAAGGTGAAACTGGCGACCGCCATTATCGGCATCAGCTCGATCCACCTGCTGAAGACCTTCATCAACGCCTCGGCCTATGATGAGAAGACCTTGCTGTGGCAGACGGTGATTCACCTGGCGTTCGTGGTATCGGCCGTCGCCATCGCTTATACCGAGCGGCTGTCCGCGGAGAGGCCGCACTGAGGACGCAAGCCCCTCCGGCCGTCTCTAGTTGCCGGCGCTGCCGGACTCCGCGCCGCGGTTGCCGGTGAGGCGCTGCTCCTCGTCCCTCGCGGCGAAACGCTGCATCATGCGTGACTTCGCTGCGACTAGGCTCAGGTCGCGGGCGCGTGCCTGCCGGTCCATCAGGCCAGGATCGATTTCGATCATCGGCCGCCCCTGATGAAGGGCATCCTTGGCGAGACGCGGCAGGCCGCTGCTGGCCCAGACTTGCGGGGAACTGGGCATCGAATCGGTGAGGGCCTGGACCGAATCGGCCTGGCCGAACGCCTGAGTGGCGAGAATCATTGCGGATGCGAGTGCCGGGATAAAGGGAATCTTCATGGCCTACAGGCTCCAATCGGGGACGACTGCGGTGGATTTGACTACCCGAAAACATAGCGCTGTGGCATTCCGTGTTAATGAATAGAATCCGGTGTTTTCATAGCCATTACGACTATCGTGCCGGCGCGGCGTCAGCCATTCGGCCGCGGCGCTTACTGCGGCCGTAATATTGCGTTCAACTTCGTTCAACCTTCACCGATTCCATGGCCACCATCAAACAGGAAGACCTCGTCCAGAGCGTCGCCGACGCCCTGCAGCACATCAGCTACTACCATCCCAGGGACTACATCCAGCACCTGGGACGCGCCTACGAACGCGAGCAGTCGCCGGCGGCGAAAGATGCGATTGCGCAGATACTCACCAATTCGAGGATGTGCGCCGAGGGGCGGCGCCCCATTTGCCAGGACACCGGCATCGTCAACGTATTCCTCAAAATCGGCATGGAAGTGCGCTGGAGCGGCTTTGGCGGCGCCCTCACCTCGATCACCGATGCCGTCAATGAAGGGGTGCGCCGCGCCTACCTCGATCCGGACAACACCCTGCGCGGTTCGGTGCTGGCCGATCCGCTGTTTGCGCGCACGAACACGAAAGACAACACCCCGGCCGTGATCCATATGGAGGTGGTTCCCGGCGATACCGTCGAAGTCACGGTGGCGGCCAAGGGCGGCGGCTCGGAGAACAAATCCAGGTTCGTCATGCTGAATCCGTCGGACAGCGTGATCGACTGGGTGCTGAAAACGGTTCCGGCCATGGGCGCCGGCTGGTGTCCGCCGGGGATGCTCGGCATCGGCGTCGGCGGCACCGCGGAGAAAGCCATGCTCATGGCCAAGGAATCGCTGATGGAGCCGCTCGACATGCACCAATTGCTGGAGCGCGGCCCGGGCAGCAAGCTCGAGGAACTGCGCATCGAGCTGTACACCAGGATCAACGCGCTCGGCATCGGCGCGCAGGGCCTGGGCGGCCTGTCCACGGTGCTCGACGTGAAGATCAGGGATTACCCGACACACGCCGCATCCAAGCCGGTGGCGATGATTCCGAACTGCGCCGCCACGCGCCATGCGCACTTCGTGCTCGATGGCTCCGGGGCTGCCGAACTCGAGGCGCCTTCGCTCGCCGACTGGCCGAGCGTGACCTGGACGGCCTCGGCCAGCGCGAAGCGCGTCAACCTGGACACCCTGACCCGTGAACAAGTGGAAAGCTGGAAGGCCGGTGACACCCTGCTGCTCACCGGCCGCATGCTCACCGGCCGCGATGCCGCGCACCAACGCATCGAGGCGATGTTGTCCGCATTTGAGAAAACGGGCGAGAAGCTGCCCGTGGACTTCACCAACCGGGTGATCTATTACGTCGGCCCGGTCGATCCGGTCAGGGGCGAGGTGGTCGGCCCGGCCGGCCCGACCACCGCCACGCGCATGGACAAATTCACCGAGATGATGCTGGCGAAGACCGGCCTGATCGGCATGATCGGCAAGGCCGAGCGCGGTCCGGTCGCGATCGAGGCCATCCGCAGGCACAAGGCCGCCTACCTGATGGCCGTCGGCGGCGCCGCCTATCTCGTCGCCAAGGCAATCCGCAAGCAGAAAATCCTGGCCTTTGCCGACCTCGGCATGGAAGCCATCTACGAATTCGAAGTGCAGGACATGCCGGTCACCGTGGCGGTCGATGCCGGCGGCGTCTCGGTACACAACACCGGCCCCGCCGAATGGGAAAAGCGCATCCGGGAATTCAGGATTCCGGTGGCGGTCGCGTAAAACGCTGCCCCATGCAATCCCCTCCTCTCACGATGAGCATTGACGACAGGAACCATTCATGCCCGATCCCGCAGCCAAACCCGACGACACGGTGACCATCATCGGCCGGGAGATCGCCGCCACCCAGGGCGCGCTGCTCGCGCTCACCTCGCTCATCGCCCGTCAGGGCGACCCGAGCGCCGTGATACAGCAACTGCTGGCGATCAGGGCCAACGCCGAGAAGGAGACTAACAGCGCCGCCTTCGTCCGCCTCATCGACCAGATGATAGAAGTGGTGCGCCCGCCGCTGCATTGATTCGCTGTCGCGCCCGGTATTTATACAAAAAATAATTGTAAATTTCATGCGAATGCCCATCTACAAGGCACCTGTCGTAAAAATGTCATGAAATAAGAAGGAGGAGAGAACCGATGCACACCTGGCCCAACAACAAGCGCGTGGCCGTCACGCTCTGCGTCATGCTGGAACTCTGGTCCGAGGGCAACGCCCCGCAGTACGGGCCGAATACCACGTCGCTCAAACCCGGCACCGTCGATCACAGCCGCATCGCCTGGTCGCACTATGGCGCCACCGAGGGCGTGTGGCGTTTCCTGCGCATTCTCGAGCGGCAGAAAGTGCCGGCGACGTTCCTGCCGAGCGGCCGCGTGCTGGAGCTGTATCCGGACGCGATCCGGGCCGTGGACCAGGCCGGCCACACCCTGGCTGCGCACTCCTACACCCAGGACACGATACTCAGCCAGTTGTCCTCGGAGGACGAGCATGCGGTGATCAAGCGCTGCGCGTCGCTGTTCGAGGGCGTAATCGGCAGGCGTCCCGAGGGCTGGGGCAGCCCGGTGGTGAGCTTCACGCCGCATACCAACGATTTCCTGATCGAGGAAGGCTTCCGCTGGCACATCGACGTGTACGATTCCGACCTGCCGCGCGTGATCGAGACGAAGAAGGGTCGCATCGTCGCCCTGCCGAACTCCGACTACGCTGACAACCGCGTGCTGCGCGGCAATCCCCTGGATCTGTTCGACGTCTATCGGGAAACCTTCGACTATCTCTACAAACATGAGCCGGGCAGCATGCTGGGGCTGGCGTTCCACTGCCACACCGGCGGGCGGCCGTTGATCGCCGCGATGCTGGACAAGATCCTCGGCTACCTCAACCAGTATCCGGACGTCTGGTTCGCCCGCCACGGGGAGCTCGCGCAATGGGCGCTGGACAACGACAATCGCTCGACCTACGCGGCGCGGCAACGCGGCGCGTGAAATGGATGAGGCTCCGAGCTGCTTCGATGCATCGCTCATCCGCAACGCCTTAGCCCCCAGGGTCGCGGCTCGGCCAAATTTCAGGGCGTCATCAACGCGCAAGACCTGACCCAAAACGCAGCGGCCAAACGCATGGGGCTTAGCCAGCCAGACGTGTCGCGGCTGCTCAATGGGCAATTCCGGGACGCGTCCGTCGAACGCCTGATGCGTCTTCTTACGCGGCTCGGCTGCGATGTCGAAATCACCATCCGCAAGCATGGGAAAGCAGCGGCGCCACGAGATGCGATCCGCCTGCTGGCGGTCGAGCTATAGCGCCACCTTGTCCAGCAAGCGCATGGTTAATGATACGAGCCGATATGCGGACCAGACGATGCGCGTACTCTCCGTCATGCACATGACACCGCCGACCCCACACAGGATATTGCCAGACGCCATTCGCGCCTTGTCGGAGTTACAATGAATTTGTCGAGCAAGCGCCGGGGATCCTATATGACCACGCTGAAAGATGCCGAAAGCCTGCTTTCCGAAATGACCCGTGCAGAAAAGGCACAATTGCTGCAATGGGTGGTACGCGACTTGGGTGATGCATTTCCGGGCATCGAAAGCAACGCCGCCGTTTGCGGGGGCGAGGCCTGTGTAGTGCGTACGCGAATTCCGGTTTGGATACTGGTCAACGCTCGCAGACTCGGTGTGACGGAAGCCAGGCTCTTGGACTCCTATCCAGGCCTGCACGCGGAGGATCTGGCCAGCGCATGGGCATATTACCGCGTCCATCGCGATGAAATCGAGCGAGATATCCAAGAAAACGAAATGGCCTGAGTCATGGCATGGCGCGACTTTACGCAGACGAGAATTTTTCGCTGCCTGCCGTCGAGATCTTGCGCACGCTCGGGCACGACGTTCTGACGAGCCATGAAGCGGGCAATGCAGGTAATGCGGTTGCCGATGAAGCGGTTCTTGCATTCGCCACCCGCGAACAGCGTGTCCTGCTCACACTGAACCGGAAACATTTCATCCGGCTGCATCTCGGTAGTTCCGGTCATGCCGGCATAGTTGTTTGCACGTTTGATCCGGATTTTGCCGGGCAGGCGCGGCGCATTGACGATGCCCTGAAGCTTCAGCCGGAACCTCGTGGCATCCTGATCCGCATCAATCGACCGTCGCCTTAAGCCCAGCGCCGTTCAGTTATGCGCCGTCCGGGATCCCCTCACACGCTCGCTCGGGCATAGGCCCGCCGCTGCGCTGGCCCGCTTCCCATATTGCGCCCACCCTCCAATACGGGTCCCACGTCTGCTGAATCACTCGGTCGGCAACGACATGTGATGAAAACGGACGCAATATAGATGCGCAAGCGCCTCGCCGACAGCGATTTCTTCCTGCGGGAAGTCGTCAAAAACGGCAAGATCGTCTATGAAGCCGCTCACCCGTGAATGGGTGAACAAGGCCGAAGGAGATTACGCGACGGCGGCGCGCGAGACGCGCGCCCGCAAATCGCCCAACTACGATGCAGCCTGCTTCCAGGCTCAGCAATGCGTGGAGAAATATCTCAAAGCCTTGCTGCAGGAATACGGTATTGCCTTTGGGCGAACGCATAACCTTGCTGAGGCGCAAGCGCCGTTTGATTCTGGCGCAAGCGCCGTTTGATTCTGGCGCAAGCCGCCGTTTGATTTTCAGGCGCGCGTGCCGTTAGCCGGCATCCCGCGCACCATGCCCATGCCGGTGAGCCATTCGGGCACGTTGCGGTAATAAAGCAATTCGGTGCGGTAAGGCCCGCTGGCGGCGCGCAGCGCAGAGAATGCCGCCACCCAGGTACGCACCTCGTGGCTGCCCCGCCCCGCCACTTTCTCCATGCCCTCGCCCAGCGCGTCGGCACGCTCCAGTTCACCGCTGTCGAGCAGCGCGAGAAATTCCCGATCCCACTTCTCATCCGGGGTGAGCAACGCGTTCCGGCCGGTGAGGAACTCGCGCGCCTCGCTGGTCACCCGCACCATCACGTCTTCCAGATCCTGCACCGACAGGTGCTGGCGCACGATGATGCGCTCGCGCACTTCGGGCGGGGCCGTGTCCAGATCGGGCACCGGAGGGTCGTGCGACAGCCCCCCCGAGCCGATGATGAGCACCCGTTTGCCCAGCCCGGCGAGGAAGCGGCCGATGGCGGAGCCGAATTCGCGCGCTCGCCTGAAGGAAGGCAGCGGCTTGGCCCAGCAGTTGATGAACACCGGCAGCACCGGCAGATGCGCGAGGCCGATCCCCAGCCAGTCAAGCGGTTGTACGAAGCCGTGATCGACCTTCATGCGATGCGAGAACGCCGCGTCGATGCCTTTCTCATGCAGATGACGAGTGCAGGCCAGCGCGATATCGCCGGGCACCTTGATCGGGCCGCCGGAAGTGTGCCAGTCGCCGATGCTGTGCGCCTCGATGCCGATACAGAATGGCGGCATCAGGTCGTTGAAGAAGCCGCGGTAGTGGTCCGGACCGAACACCACGATGAAGTCAGGCTTGAAGTCGCCGACCCAGGCCCCGAGATCCGCCAGCGCGCGCTCATGCATCGGCTCGCTGTCGGGGTCCTTCGGCGTCAACAGGCCCTTCAGCGGACTGTGCGAAATTCCCAGTGCTGCGATGGCGGTGGTCATATCGTAGTTCCGGTCCACAGGGCGATCATTCAGATCGGAAGGTAGAGCAAATCAGTCGGCTTGTCGTTAGCCACCAGCGCCACACAGAACGCGATTTTCAAGGTGCCGGCGCCGCCTCACCGAGCCCGGCACCGCCGCCGCCCCGCGCAGTCCGGATTCATCCGACCACGTTGCGCAACACGCCGATCCGTTCCAGTTCGCTTTCAATCACGTCGCCCGCCTGGCAATAGCGTTTTGCCGGCACCAGGCCGGGCAATCCCTGCCACTTGCCGCCCAGTTCGGTGTCGGTCGACCATGCGGTGCCCGCCGGGGTGCCGGTGATGATCATCATGCCCGGTTTGAGGGTCAGGTTGATCGAAAAAAAATGAATCAGTTCGGCGCACGACCAGATCATGCCGGCGGTGCTGCTCGACTGGCGCAATTCGCCGTTGATGCGCGTCTGCAGCTTCAGCCGCTGCGGATCGCCTACCTCGTCGGCGGTCGCGATGCACGGCCCGATGGGCGCACTTGAGTCGAATACCTTGCCGCGGCCGAGTTCGTACCAGGTGGTGCCGTCGGGTTTCCTGCGCACCTGCCGGTCGCGCGCCGTGACGTCATTGACGATGGTGTAGCCGAATACATGCTCGAGCGCGCGCTCGACGGGGATGTGGCGGCCCGCCTTGCCGATGACGATGGCGAGTTCCGTTTCGCAGTCGAGTTTCTTCGTCAGTATCGTGTCGTGGACGATGGTCGCCCCGGGCCCGATGACGCAGTCGGCCGTCTTGACGAAGAATTCCGGCTCCTTGCCGCTGATCGGCGCCCCCGCCTTCTCGCTGTTGTGGTCGTGATAATTGCTGCCGCTGCACAGGATGGTGGAGGGCAGCAGCGGCGGCGCGAGACTCGCTCCGGCCGCCTTGATGCGCGCGTCCGCATGTTTGTCCGCCGACTTTGCATCGACTTCGAGCAGCCTCCGTGCGACACGCAGGCCGGCGTCGCCGGAACGAATGAACGTCAGCGCGTCACCAAAATGGGCGCGCTCCATGGCATTCGCCGCCAATGCCTGCAGCGGATCGAGTATCCATTCCCCCTGCAGAAAACCGAGGCGCTCGACCCCGTCCCGGTGATACGTGACGATTTTCATGCCGCTCCTCCGGGTTTTGGCCGAATGCTGTATTTGTCCCGGCCGTTTCCGGAGTTTGCCATGATCGGAGCCGGATCGCGGGACCCGGAGCGCAACGCCCCGATTTGCCGGTTCAGGCCGGGCGTTTCGCCATCAGGAAAAACAGCGAGCCGAGCCCGACCATGGCGGCAACCACGGTGAAACCGGCGCGATAGTTGCCGGTCCAGTCGGCGAGGACACCGGCCACCATCGGTCCGGCGATGTGGCCCAGCACCACGATCAGCGAGGACAGACCGAGGATCATGCCGATAGAGCGCCGGCCGAAGTAGTCGGCGCGGATCGCCTGCATCAGCGGCCCGCGCAGGCCCCAGGCGCCGCCGTGCAGCAGCGCAAAAGCGCTCAGCATGGCATTGCCGGTGGCATAGGTGAGCATCAGCAGGCCGGCGGCGTGCATCAGCATGCAGAACGCAGCCACATAGCGCTTGTCGAAGCGGTCACCGATGGCCCAGCCTGCCATCACGCCCCCGCCCTGCGCGACGGTCATCACCGTGATCACCACCGAAGCTTCGGCGAGCGAATAGCCCAACCCCTCCTTCATGTGGGTGATGGCGTGCACGCTGACCGCGTACACCACCAGCATGGCGAAGCCGTGGCCGAGCGAGATCAGCCAGAAGGCGCTGGTGCGCAGCGCCTGGCGCGCCGTGAATTCACGTTGCGGCGCGGTGTCCGCCGGCGCCGCGCCAGCAGCAGCCGGCGGCAACCCATCCACCGCTTCACCATGATCCTCGGGCCGGCGGCGCACCACCCGCGCCAGCGGCCAGCCGGCGACGATGATGACCACTCCGGAGGCGAACGCCGTGGCGCGCCAGCCGTAATTCTGCATCGACCAGGCGACCGCCGGCACGCACACCCCGCCGAGCGCGAGGCCGAAGGAAAACATCGACAGCGCCCGCGCCCGGAATTTCTCGAACCAGTGGATCACCGCGACGTTCAGCGGAAAAAACCCGCACAGGCTGCCGCCCAAGGCGATGACGATGAAGGCGCCGTAGAAGCCGGGCAGCGTGTCGATCTGGCTGAGCAGCATGAAGCCGATGCCGAAGACGAAGATACCGGCGCGCACCATGCCCTGCGGCCCGAAGCGGTCGATAATCCAGCCGAGCACCGGGCCGAGCACCGCGGCCTCGGCCGACTGCAGCGCCGCTGCCCCGGCCATGGCCGTCTTGCTCCAGCCGCGCTCCTCGGTCAGCACGGCAACGTAGGCGCCAAAGGCCTGGTGCAGCAGACCGGCCTGCAGAAACTGGATGCCCGCGCCGGCGGCAACGATCCGCCATCCGTAAAAAATCTTCATGAGAGGCCGCAGGATAGCGCAGCGCGCCGGCGGCGGCACAACGTCCCGGCACGGGCGCCGGACGCCGGCCACCGCTGTGCGGGGTGACAGCAAGAGGAAGTCAGTGGCGCCAGCGCACCATCGGTGCCGCATCATGCGGCAGGGAAATCGCGTTATCGGCGCGGCGATAATGATCTGTCCGCCGGAGAAAACGCACGCTACGCAGCGCAGAGGCCGCATACTGCCTCACCCGATACCGCTTTCCATGGATGCAAAGGACAATTTCATGGCCACCTGGTTGATTCCCGCACTGAAGCTGGTATTACCTCACCTCGGGACCGTGATTTCCGCGGCGACGCCGGTGTTCACCCGCAAGCGGCCCGCCGACGCGGCCAGTAAGGTCTCTGATGTTCAGCAACAGATCGACGAGCTGCAGGCAGCAACCGCGGCGAATGCGGCGCACCTCGGGCAGGTGGCGAAGCACCTCGAGGGCACCATCGTGGCGCTGGAGCAGGCAGCGCAGGCGGCCGAGGCGCGGCTGCGTGGCGCGCTGCTGTGGTGTGTCGCGGCAACCGGCTTCTCCGTCATCGCACTGGTGGTGAGCGTGACGACGGCGCTGTTCCGCTAAAGGGGTTGTCTGTTCTCCAACCGCGGCAGGCGGACTCGGCTGGCGATTCCGCTCACCGGCCTTGCGCGGGCGACGCCTCCGCGCAGCTTGACCTGATCGCTGATATTGGAGACGCCCTCGCATGGTCGGCATGGTCGGCATGGTCCCAGCCGGCTCTGTCGCACCACTGCAGCCGCGTCACTTCCCGGCACACGACACCCGGGGTGCCGTGCGCGCAACCGGCGGTCCGCATGGATTCGGCCAGGGTGCCGGGTCCTTGCTGTCACGGCTGTACGAGCGTCACTGGCTGATCGACGATGCACTCGGGATGTTTGCCCCATTGCATCTTGCCGCACCAGATGACGCGCTCGATCTCGCGGCATATCAGTCCTGCCAGGCCGTTCGCGCATCCTGCGGCTCCGGTCGCCTCGGCCAGGGTCAGTGGCCGGGTCCGGTGCGCGTTTTCTCCTGTACGTACTTTCCTCGCTGACGCCGTCGCAGACGCGGCCGAGACGAATGCCACTGCAGCCGGTTTCGATCGGGTTGTATTGACAGCAACGGCAGGCGCCGGCGGATTTTTTGGCGTGCTCGCGATGCGCATATTCGCCGGCCTTGGCGACGCCTTGCGCGCCGGCGCATTGGACGACCAGACCAGTCTTGACGAAGCATGAGTTTCCACGGCAGGCGCAAAGCCGTTGGTCGTGCCGTTCGCTTTCTCTGACGGTGCTGTACCGGGCAGAGCATCGAGGGTCGCCATCATCGCCCGTTGCTCCTTCTCTGCGGCGGCCGCAGGTGCGGTTTCCGCCGGCGTGATCGCAACACCGTCCGGGTGCGGGCTGATAGTAACGGCCGATTCCGCAGCCCCTGTCATCTGATTGGACGCCTGCACGACAGCCGCTGCCCGGCCCGGCGCCGCCACGCCGGCAACGACCGCCTGCGCCTTCCAGGGCTGGGGCGCATCGCGCAGTGCCAGGAAACCCATGACTCCGATGGCGACCAAAGCCACGACCGAAACCGTTCTGAAGGAACGCCAGGAGTTACCGCGGGTAGCAAGGCGCGACCGGCGTGGGCGCGCTTCGCCCAGGCGCGCATCGGGCTCAGGCGCGAGGATGAGTTCGCCAGTCCGTGGGGCGTGCGCGCCCACGGAGAGCACCGCGCGTGCCAGGGTGACCCGTGTGCGGCGCGCACTGCGGCGGAAACGATGGCGCAACAGTACGCCGGCGCGCACCAGCACGCTGCCCAATGCAGCCCCGGCGCGGTCGAACAGCTGCCAGGCGCGCACCAGCAGTTGACCAAGCGCAGCCCCGGTGCGAACGCACAGCCGCGATGCGCGCGCCAGCAAATGACCGAGGACAGCACCGGCGCGAACAGACAACCGCGCGGCAAGCGCCAGTAATCGGCCCAGGGCAGCAGCAGCGCGAGCCGACAGCCGCCAGGTGAGCACCAGCAACTGGCCGAGCGCGGCAGCGGCGCGAGCCGACAGGCGCAATGACAACTGCCAGGCGCGCGCCAGCAATTGACCAAGCGCAGCCCAGGCGCGAACGCACAGCCGCGATGCGCGCGCCAGCAAATGACCGAGGCCAGTACCGGCGCGAGCCGGCAGTCGCCATGCGAGCACCAGCAACTGGCCGAGCGCGGCAGCGGCGCGAGCCGACAGACGCAATGACAACTGCCAGGCGCGCGCCAGCAATTGACCAAGCGCAGCCCAGGCGCGAACGCACAGCCGCGATGCGCGCGCCAGCAAATGACCGAGGCCGGTACCGGCGCGAGCCGGCAGTCGCCATGCGAGCACCAGCAACTGGCCGAGCGCGGCAGCGGCGCGAGCCGGCAGTCGCCATGCGAGCACCAGCAACTGGCCGAGCGCGGCAGCGGCGCGAACCGGCAGTCGCCATGCACGCGCCAGCAATTGGCTAAACGCGGCAGCGGCGCGAACCGACAGCGACCGGGCAAGCGCCAGCAACGCCATCATGCCCTTCATGACCGCTCGCACGACGTCGGCCATCACCCGCGCGAGGTTTTTTAAGCCATCACTCGTGCGGCGCACAAGCATGCGCAGCCGCGCACCCTGCGCCATGCATCCCGCGCCGAGCTGCAGCGGGAACGCGACCACGATTTTGAACGCCGACTTGCACCGTACGCCCAGGCGCGATGCACCCCGGGTGGACCTTGTCGCAATAGCGCGCGACATTGCGATAAAGGAGCGCGACCACGCAGCCGGACGGGATGGGCCGCGCGGCGCCGCTGCCGGGCGGATGGCGGCGCTGACTGGGGAAGAGTCACCTTGATCGATCGCCGCAGGCGCAGTCGGCGCAACCCGGGAAACAATCGGCCTTTGTTCCGGAGCGGCGGTGGGCCTTTGTTCCGGAGCGGCGGTGCCTGCCTGATGTGACGGTACAGACGGTGCATAGGGCTGCGGGGGGAACCTTTGTGATGTCGCGGGCGGCGTCACCGGGGCCGCCGCCATCCCTGCGGCGCGCTCGGCCGCCAGTGCCGCGCGCTCCACCGCGATTTCCCTGGCCGCGGCCTCGGCCGCCTGGCGCGCCAGCCTCTGCCGCTTCGCTGCTTCACGCCGTTGCTGCACCGCCGCCTCTAAAGAATAACGAAGTTCCCGGGCCTGTCCCACCAGGTCCCACGGCGCCGGCCTGGTGCGGCGCGAAAACAACGCCATCGGCCCCATTGACCATGCCTCTCCATTGGCGATCGGGCGAACCCTCGGCGGCTCCTCACGCCTGCCTGCGGGACCTTCCTCTTCGGCCGGCTCCTCGACCCGCTCCTGTTCGAGCGGGGGTAGCTTTTTCGCGCCCGGTCCGGCGCCGGGTTCCTGCACCGGTATGTCGGTCACTGAGTCGGATGGCTTATCCGCAGCCTCCTCAATGTTCTTGTTGGCAGCTATTTTGTGCGGGGAAGCGTCCATCAGCGGCTCCACAGATAGTTCATCGCCCGGTCCACGGTCACCGGGCTATTCCATTGGCGCTCGCGCAAAGGTTTCCCGGCGGCCCGTTTTTCTGCCGCGAGGGACAAGCGGTCGCCTTGCGCGTTTTCCGGATGTTGCATGCGCATCATTACGCGAGTTGCGTCACAACCTGCCGCTTCGGGGGCCAGGGATGAGCCGTTTGGCACGGTAACCCGGCCATCGATGTTCCATGGTGCGCCGCGATACCACGATGGCACGCAGCGCTCACCGGAACGTCAGCGGCGCGTGGTCAAGGAATGGGTGGAGACATGGCGATCGCATGACCCCGGGAGGAACGAGGAGGGTAAACCGCCGGATGAGCTGCGCCGCCGCGTCGCACCCGGCCGCCCGGCCGTCGAGAACGGTGCGCTGGTTCTACAGCGTCTTGAGAAAATCGCGGACGATGCGGTCGTGCTCCTCCGGCTTTTCCCACTGCGGCCAATGCGCGGCGTTCTCGATGATGGACACCTTGGCGTTGGGCATTACCTCGCCGATACGCCGCGCCGCATCCACACCCTGAAAGGGATTGTGGGTGGTCCACAGCGCCAGCGTCTTCGATTTGATCTTCGCCAGGTCCGCTTCGGTGAACAGCGCAGCGTCCGTGGTCGGATCGAACAGGTGACGGTAGTAATCGGTCAAGGCCGCCTTGGTGTCGGGCCGTCCCCAGATACGCTGTCGTATCTCGATCAGTTCATCGGTGACGCCGCCCAGCGGCATCAGCCATTCCATGCGCTTGCGAATGAGCTCCGCGGAAGGATTGTTCAGCGCCGCGAGCGACGATTTCAGCAATCCGTCGAGGTCTCCCTGGTCCTCCTTGACCTTGGACGGATCAAACTTCATCCCCCAGGCGGTGTTCAGAATCAGGCCGGCGACGCGATCCGGGTAGCGCAACCCCATGTCCACCGAGATCCAGCCGCCCAGCGATTCGCCTTCGAACACTGCCTTGTCGATTCCCTTGCAATCGAGGAACTGCAGCACCTGATCGGTGAACTGCTCCAGCCAGTGCCGGCCGCTGCGCGGCGCGCCGTCCCAGAACGCCGGCTTGGAGGACAGGCCGTGCCAGATGAAATCGATGGCGATCGGCTGGCAGAATTCGCTCATCGGCAGCATGTTGCGGGCGAACGCCTCGGCGTGGCCGCCGCCGCCGTGCATCAGGATCACCGGAAGTTTGCCGTTGACCACTTCTATGGCGCGCGTCCGGTAGGCCGCTGTCTGGTAGTAGCGCGTCTCGGTGCCGAGCAGGTCGCTGTGCACAGTGGAGCCTGTCATTTCGAATCCTTGCAGGTGTTGAAAAAGTGAACGGCGATTCTATCCGCATCCGGTCCCTGATGCCGCGTTCACCGGCGGCGCGCTGCTCATGCGCCCGGCTTTGTTTCCTGATTGCTCCGCGCCACACATTCAGGCGCGGCGCGCCCGGCGCGGGCGGCCTCTATCAGCTCCAGCAGATACACCGGCGTGACGGGCGCGCGGGTAATGCGCACGCCAAATGGCGAGAGCGCATCCTCAATGGCCGATAGCACCGCGGGCACCACGGGGATCACGCCGCTTTCGCCCACGCCCTTCACCCCCAGCGGATTGAGCGGCGTGGGACTCTCCTGGAACAGCAGTTCGATATGGGGTGCTTCCGTGGACGTCATCAGCAAGTAGTCGGCAAACGTGGTCGTGGTCGGCTGACCGAGCGCATCGAAACCCATGAATTCGGACAGCGCATTGCCAAGGCCGTGCACGATGCCGCCGTGCACCTGGCCTTCGATTATCATCGGATTGATCATGCGCCCGCTGTCCTGCAGTGCCACATAGCGTTGCACCCGCACGCCTCCCGTTTCAACATCCACTTCCACTTCGCAGGCGTGAAAACCGTTGGAATACGTAAGCGTGTCGGTGCGCCACATGAAACTGGCTTCCAGTCCGAGCGCAACCCCATCGGGCAGCGCATGGCCGGCCGCGCCGCGCAGGCCCTTGGCGATATCGGCAAGCGAAATGGCGCGGTCCGTGCCCCTCACGCGTACCTTTCCGTCCGTCAGTTCCAGGTCCTGTTCCGCGACTTCCAGCGTCCAGGCTGCGACCTTGAGGGCTTTCTCCCTGACCTGGACCGAGGCAAGATGTACCGAGGAGCCGGCGGTAATGGTCTGCCGGCTGCCGGCGCCGCCGATGCCCAGCGATACCGCACCGGTGTCCCCGGCAATCACGTCAATGGAGGCGATGCTCACGCCGAGCTGCTCGGCGCACACCTGGGCGAGAGCCGTCTTCAATCCCTGGCCCATGGCGAGCGCGCCGGTGGCGACGCTCACCCGGCCTGTGGGTGATACCCGCACCGAGCCCGATTCAAACGGGCCGCGGCCGGTGCCTTTCACCCCATGGGCAAAACCGATGCCGATGTGCCGGCCCGCCTCACGGGCGCGGCTTTGCCGGGCCGCAAAGCCGGCATAGTCGATCGCCTGCAGCACCTTGTCCTGGCTCGCGCCATAGTCGCCGCTGTCCAGCACGATGCCGCTCCCCGAGCGGTTCTTCATCGGTTTCTCATAAGGCATTTTTTCGGCGGGAACGAGATTACGCCGCCGCACCTCGGCGCGATCCAGGCCGAATCCCTGCGCCACACGATCGAGCAGCCGCTCCATGACGAAGGCACCCTCGGGATAACCGGCGCCGCGCACCGGCGTCACCGGCACCTTGTTGGTCTGCGCCACCTGCACCTCCATCGCGTAGGCCGGGACCACGTAGGGGCCGGTGAGCGACATGGCGGCGTTCTGCGGCGTGTAGATGCCAAGCAGGGTGTAGGCGCCCTGATCGTGGATCATGCTTCCCCGAACACCCAGCACCCGGCCGTCAGCCCCGGCCGCGATTTCCACATTCCAGTGCTGGTCGCGCGCCTGGATGGCGGAGACAAAATGCTCCTGCCGGTCTTCCACCCATTTGACCGGGCGCCCCAGCAACCTGGCCGCGGCCGGTATCGCGATCTCCTCCGGATAGACCTGATACTTCGAGCCGAAGCCGCCGCCCACATCGGGCGCAATCACCCGCACCCGGGTTTCCGGCATGCCGAGCATTTCGGCAATGGCGAAGTACACCTCGTGCGACATCTGCGTCGAGGTCCAGACGGTGAGCTTGTCTTCGGCGGCATCGTGCCGCGCGATGACGCCGCGGCCTTCCATGGGATGGGCCGCGCCGCGATGCTGCCACAGCTGCTCGGTAAAAATCCTCGCCCCTGCCGGCAGATGCTCGAACACCGCGTTGCAATCGCCGTAGGCAACGCGAAAGCTCACCAGCACGTTCGACGGGGCGTCCGAGCGAACTTTCGGCGCGCCGGATTTCGCCGCGTCGCGGCAGTCGGCAATCGCGGCCATCGGTTCGTATTCAACCTGCACCAGCGCCGCCCCGTCTTCGGCGAGATGGCGCGACCCGGCCACCACCAGCGCCACCGCCTCACCGACGAAGCAGGTTTCCGCGGGACACAACACAAATGGCGCGCTGGTCTCCGGGTACTGGGTGGTGGGCACGCCCATGGGCAGGCGGGCGCGCGTGAGCGCCGGCGCCAGCGATTGCGCGGTGAATACGGCGACCACCCCGGGCAACGCCTCGGCCGCGGCGGCATCGATTGCGGCGATGCGCGCGTGCGCGTGAGGGCTGCGGAGGAAGGCGGCGTGCAGCACGCCTTCGATTCGAATGTCGTCAAGAAAGCGCCCCCGGCCGGCGAGCAGTGCCGGGTCTTCTATGCGGCGCGCCCGCCGGCCGACGACGCGTCGGACTTCGCGCGGAGCCGAATCGGTCTGTCTCATGGTGCTCGTGGGGGCGGTGCGCGAGGAGCCTAAGCGTCCTCGACTCCGCTAGTTCGATTTCGCCCCGGATAGTTTCACCGCCGTGGCATATCGCGCCTGATTGCCACGGATCACTGCAGTGAAGGCTTCGGGCGTGCTGCCGGCCGGGTCCAGATTCAACTGGATGAGACGCGCAGCCGTTTCCGGATGCTTCACCGCCTTGGCCACTTCGGCGGACAATTTCGACACGACTGCGGCGGGCGTGCCCCTGGGCGCGAGGAAACCGAGTTCCGCCGTGAAGTCGTAGCCGGGAATGAATTCGCCCACCGCCGGAACGTCCGGCGCCTGCGGCGAGCGCTTCGCCGATGTCACCGCCAGCAGCTTCGCCTTGCCCGATTTCACGTGCGGGCCAAGCGCCGTGAGGGCGGTGACGACCAGTGGCACTTCGCCGCCGAGGAAGGCGGGCACCGATTGCCCCGAACCCTTGTACGGAATGTGCACCAGGTCGATCCCGAGCGAGGCCTTGAGCGATTCCATGGCGATGTGCAGTGAACTGCCGATGCCGGCTGAGCCATAGGCAAGTTTCCCCGGATTCGCTTTTGCATACGCGACCAGCTCGGTGAAGCTGTTGATTCCCGCCGACGGATTGACCACCACAAAGGGCGCGCTGTAGGCCAGGATGGTGACCGGCACCAGGTCTCGCAGCGTGTCGTAAGGCAGACTGTCGAACAGGTGCTGGTTGATTGCCGTCTGGCCCGGATCGGAAAGCAGCAGCGTATAGCCGTCCGCCGGCGCCTTGACCACCGCCATCACGGCGGAAATACCGCCGGCGCCAGGCCTGTTTTCGACCAGGAACTGCTGTGAGAGCATTTCGGACAGACGTTGCCCCACCGTGCGGCCGAGGACATCCGGCACGCCGCCGGCCGCGTAAGGCACCACGATCTTCACCGGCCTGGCGGGATAGTCCTGCGCCGGGGCGCCGCCCGCGCAGACCAGCAGGCAGTAAAAAAAGGCTTTGCTCAATCCTGTTTTCATCGGCTCAGCCTCCCGCCTGCTTGTTTCACCACGTGCTCGCCCGGCTGCAGCGCATATGTCGCGATCACCTGGCCGGTTTCGAACTCGATTACCTTGACGGTGTTGTCCACCGTTTCATGCATCAGCTCGTCCGCTTCCGGGCTGGTCCAGACGAGCGCACCGGCGGCGTTTCTGACTTCAATGACAGCCATGCGATTCCTCCACACAAAATGGGCGTCCTGCCTTCGCTGAGCCGCGCGCGGCCCGGCAATCAGGCGTTGCGCACAGGTTTTCCGGATGCATCGGCGCTCTCGGGATCGGCGATTTCGTCCATGGCCCCGGCGCTGACCGCCCTCCAGCGCGAAGCCGCCGGATCGAGCAGCGGCGCCAGTTCTCCCTTGGTTGCCCAGGCCAGCGATTCCAGCTCCAGGGCATCCAGATAGCCGATATGTCCGGTCTTAAGATCCTCAATGCGCAGTCGCGGGCCGTTGCCCGAGGTATCGAGTTCGATCTTGACCTGCGCGAATTCATTGGCAAGCAGCAACGACGCCCCCATCAGATGATGAAGGTCAGGTTGTGAATGGGCTCGTTGTTGTTGATGAGCATCACTTTCTTGTAGGCCATCTTCAGCCCGCCGGAAGACGCTCGCAGGCGATGCGTCTGCCCGGCGAAATAGGCGGTTTGCCGGCCGCGTCTGAGTTCCCCCAGGACGAAATTGGAATGCACCGTTATTTCGCCGCCGGCAGAGGGCGGATCGATCTCGATGTTGGAAATGAGGCGGCGCATCCGCGAACGCGGTTCCTGCGCCCACGCGGCGCCGCTTTTCAGCCGGTCGATCCTGTCCTGCAAACGCCCGCGGTCGTCATAGATGATGGACAGATGGTGTTGCGGATCGTAGTCGTCGATATTGGCGGGCAGCCAGTAGATCGCATCGTCGGTCCACAGCGCGATCCACTCATCGTAGCGGTTTTCGTCGGCCAGGCGCGCCTCGCGGTAGAGAAACGCCTCGATGGTGCGCGCATCGACTACGCTGCTCTCGCCGCTGGTTACAGCGATGCCGCGCTTGTCCAGTCCGCGCTTGTCCAGTCCGCTGACGTTGCTCATGTACGTTTCTCTGCTCAGGGTTGACTCAGGGTTGACTGAGGTGCGCGGCCCACCAGCGCAACTGCGCGCGCTGGGTCACTTCGTCGGAATAGTGGCCAGCCAGGGTGCCCGTCATGCGATAGGCTTCCGGCGTTTCGAGGTCGTCATCGACCTGCTCCCGATCCATGCCGCGCGCCATGTACTTCCACGGGTGCACGGTCTGCTGCATGCCGAACTGGTTGCGCTCGAACATGTCAACGTCGTCCGGATTGATGCTGCCCGAGGGGCCCATGCGGTCCTCGGTGTCGCGCAGGCGCATCTGGTTGAGTTCGTGCGGCACGCCCTTGAGGAAGGCGCAGTAGAAGTTGATTTCGAACTGGTCCACCGCAATCGGCCGCAGCACCCGCACATCAAAATTGACGAGGTGCATGTTCGGCATGAACACGGTATGCGGGTTGCCGCCGGTGCGGATCAGGAATTCGCCGCGCTCCCTGCCGTACGCCTTGATCATCGACTCCCGATACTCGCGCGCCCAGGCCTTATCGGGCAGGCGGTCACGTGCGACGGAGCGCATATCGAGGCTGTAGTGGCCATGGCCCAGATCGCGTGACCGGAAGCCGTCTTCAAAGCTGCCGCTGATGGTGAGCGGGTTGCGCCGGTTGCCCTCGCGTTTGCCGCGCATGTACATGAAATTCGCCTGGTGGGTGAACGACGGGTGATAGCCGTCGCCGCCCTGGAATTTCCAGTTGGCATAGATCAGGCCCTTCAGGCATCCCTGGCGCAGGACGATCTCGCCTTCGGGCGAGGCATCGCAGAAATGATCGATGGCTTTCCTGCCGGTCGGCCCGAGGTGTTCCTCCAGACTGATTCCCGCACTTGTCCCATTGGAACCGAGGTTGCCCCAGATAAAGCCACGATACACATCCATGCGCGGGGAGATCAGCGGGAAATCCTCTTTGCGGAAATCCGGCCGGTACGCACCTTCCTTATAGGGCAGGCCCACCAGCTCGCCTGAATTTTTGTAGGTCCAGCCGTGGTAGGCGCAGCGAAAAAATGACGAGTTGCCCTGCTCGAACTGGCACACGCTGTTGGCGCGGTGGCGGCAGCGGTTCATGAACAGGTGCAACTTGCCTTCGTCGTCGCGGCTCATGATCACCGTCTGCGTGCCGATCCAGCGCAGCACGTAATCGCCGGGCTGCGGGATTTCGCTCTCATGGCCGACGTAGACCCAGCCGCGGTGATAAATCTTTTCCATCTCCAGATCGAACACTTCCGGGCTGGTATAGACGTCCGAATGAACCAGGCCCTCCTCAAGGCGCAGCAGCGAGTTGATGTCGATCCGGCGTTCGGTGCTCGTATTGCTCATCGCGTCTCCGCAAACTGAGATTCAAATCGTATTATCGCCGCTTTCAATTGTCACTGCAGAGGGCTGCCTGCGGCGCTAGGGAAACTCTGATTAACCTACACCGCAGGCAGCGGAACGAGATACGAGCGCAACAAGTTCTTGATTGCAGTAGTCCTCGCTCGTCCGGCTTCGCCGCCTCGCGACACAACTCACAGTTATTCAGAGCCTCCCCAGGGTGAGGCGACCCGACAACAGCGCCGGCAACACCGATACATCCGGGATCTTTTCCAGATTGGCGATGCGCTCGATCACCTGCTCCAGCGCATCGGAAGGCACCGGCTTCGCGGCGTATTGCGCGCAATCGCGGAATTTCTCGACCAGCTGATCGAAGCCCAGCCGCGGCGCGTCGCTGCCCACCGCGGCCTTCAGTACGTCGCCGTTGCGCAGGGTCACCGCCACCGTCGCGCCGTCCCCGACCTGCTCGTCCAGCGAATAGTCGGTCACCGCGGCGAGCGCGAGCGCTTCCGGTTGCGCCAGCCCTTCCGGCGTGAAATCCGCAAGGGTGACGTTGCCGTTGGCAAGTGTCTTCGCCACGCCGAAATAGATGCTGTTCGCGGCGGTGGCGGCATGTTGCGGCCGGCGCCGTTCATCAGCGGGCTCCAGCCACGCCTTGCCGCGGGGACCGGCGCCGAGCTGAATCCGGGAAATGTCATCGCCCCTGATGCGATGCCGGTCGCGTAACTGCAGGCTGGCGCGGATGAACGGATGCAATACGCCGCTGGTTGCCCAGGGTTTGAACACGGTATCGAGTGCATGGAACGTCTCGCCCAGCCTGTCCATCAGAACGGGCGCATCGTATCGCCCGCCATAAAATGCGCCGTAAATGCCGGCGGGACCCTCCAGCACATCGCAACGCGCGTCTATGCCCTGCTCGGCCAGCATCACGCTGAGGAGGGCGCCATGATTGCTGAAGCCGCCGTAAATCGCCTTGGCCGCGCCACCTTCGAACGACACCTGGCGCGTGCCGGCGGACTGCATCAACGCCAGTCCCATGACGCTGCGCATGCGCTCAGGCGGCAAGCGCAGGACGCGGCCCGCGCCTGTCGCCGCGCCGATATAGCCGAGCAACTGGCCCTCGAGGAATTTTTCATTGGCATCGACCCCCGCGGCAGCAAGCGCCGCAGCAAGTCGCGCGGTGAATTCCGCTGCGACCGTCACCGAGGCGATCAACTCCCTGCCACTCACCGCGCCCTGCCGCTCGGCGATGATGAGGGGCGCAACCACGGCAGCCACGCCCAGGTGGCCTCCGGCGGCGCCCAGGGCATCGAAATTCAATGCATGCGCGAGGGCGCCGTTGCCGAAGGCGCCCCACAGCGCCGAAACCCGGTCGCCGCAGCCAAGCAGGGTGCTCTCGGGAGCACCGGGATTGGCGCGCACCATCTTCGCCACCTCGACGCAACAATCCCCCAGCGTGCTCCCCGCCAGCGCCGCGCCCAGGGTATCGAGCACCAGTCCCTTGATGACCTGGATCACCTCGCCCGGCAGGCGCTGGAATTCCAGGTGGCTGGCGAATTGCGACCAGTGTTCAGTCAATCCCTGCTTTGATGAATTCGGCGCTGCACCCGCAGCAGGCATAGGCAGATTCGATTGCATCATCTATCATCCTTTTCACGCAGGCCTGAAACTGCCCGCGGTCGTTTTGCAGTATTGTCCTGCAAAACATGGTCTAACGATTGAACAACTGGAAGGTTCAGATGACTCGAAGAATCGCAACAATCCTGTGTTGTTTTCTTGGTGCATTCGCGGCAAGTCCCTGGGCGCAGGATTATCCGCAGCGGCCGGTGAGGATGCTCGTGCCCTATGCCGCCGGCGGCGTACCGGATGTGCTGGCGCGGAGCGTCGCGCACCGCCTCTCGGAATCCACCGGGCAGCAATTCCTGGTGGAGAACCGCGGCGGCGGCGGCGGCATTGCCGCGGTGATGGCCGTGGTCAAGTCGCCGGCCGACGGTTACACGCTCATCGTTGCCGATCCGGCGCAGACGGCCATCAATCCCTACCTGTTCGCGAACCTGCCCTACGACACGCTCAAGGACCTGGCGCCGGTCAGCATCATTGCCAACGCCGTGCAATACGTGGTCGGCAGTCCGCAGGCCAACCTCAACAGTTTCGCCGACATGGTGGCGTACGCCAGGGCGAATCCGGGCAAGCTGAGCTACGGTTCGGCGGGCATCGGCAGCGTCCATCACATCGGCATGGAGTCGATCAAGGCAACGCTCGGCCTTGACATCGTGCATGTTCCCTACAAGGGATCCGGGCAGTCGGTGCCCGCCTTCATCGCCGGCGAAGTGCAGGTGGTGCTCGCCTCGCTTCCGGCACTGACCGCGCATCTCAAGTCGGGCAAGGCGAAACTGCTGGCGGTGACCTCCGCAGGCCGCTCTTCGCGGACGCCGGAGGTACCCGCCGTTTCGGAATTCGTTCCCGGCTATGACTTCAACGTCGAAATCGGCCTGCTGGCGCCCGCCGGAACGCCGCCCGCGGTGTTATCCAAGCTGTCCGCCGAAGTGGCCAAGGCCATGAAACATCCCGATACGATCACGCGCTTCGCCGCACTGGGGATGGAACCGGTTGGCGGAACGCCGGAACACTACGCCGCGGTGATACGCCAAAGCCTCGAACGGTTTGGCGCCGCGGTGAAACTCTCGGGCGCGAAGGCCAATTGAGATAAGGTCGCGAATGTTCGGCGAATAGTAGCTCCACGCATGCTGCGAGCAGCGGCGATCCAGGCGCTTGCGCGGCAGCGTCGAGGTTCAGCCGACCACCGCGACCGCATCCATCTCGACCAGATACTCGGGACTGGCCAGGCCGGCCACCAGCAGCAGCGTGCTCGCCGGCAGGTTGGTCAGCTTGCCCGATTGCTTCCAGGCCGCGCGCACGCGCTGCATCGGTCCGAGGTTTTCGCGCCCGACGACGTAGGTCACGGTCTTCACCAGGTTGCTGATGCTGCCGCCCCGCTCCCTCAGCGCCGCATCGACGTTGGCGTAGATCTGCTGCGTCTGCGCCTCGACGTCGCCCTCGCCGATGAAGGCCCCAGACCGGTCAACCGCCACCATGCCGGACAGCCAGATGATGTTGCCGCTTTGCGTCAGCCAGGAAAAATTGCCGGGCGGGGCACACAGGGCCGCGGGATTGACGTATTCGACTTTGGACATGCTGTGCTCCTTGTTTCCTGATTCAGATTGATAACGGCGGGAGACGATCAGCCCAGGGTCGGATCTGCTCGAAGGCCGCCGCCGCGCGCAGCAGTGCGCCGTCCTGAAAACGCCGGCCGACAATCTGCAAGCCCACCGGCAGGCCGTTTTGCGTCCAGCCGCAGGGAATGCTTGCGGCTGGCTGGCCGCTGAGGTTGAACGGATAGAGAAAGCCCAGCCATTGCGGAAAGCCGCAAGGCATGCCCGCGATTGCTTCGGGCGCATCGCAGCCCAGCCGGAACGGCAGGGTGCCGGCAACGGGCGTCAGCAGAAAATCGTAGGTCTCGAACGTTTTTCGCAGCGCGTCCCAGAAAGCCGATCGCGCCATGCCGGCCCTGGTCAGATCGTAGGCGCTCAGCTTTCGCCCCGCTTCCACCATTTCGACCAGGCCCGGATCCATGCGCTCACGCCACTTCGGCAGCGCATCGGCCAGTTGCGCGCCGAACAGGCCCTGGAACAGCGTGCGGAATGCCGCGCTGGTGTCGGGAAGGTCGAGCTTTACTTCCTCGACCTTCAGGCCGGCCTGCTGATAGTGCTTCACGGCTGCGGCGCATTGCTCCATCACCAGAGGATCGGCGGGCAGTCCGCCGAATCCCGGGCACCAGGCGACACGCATGCCCTCTAACGCCGGCGTGGCGTCCCAGAATTTCGTATCGCAAGGATCGGGCAAGGTGTTGCGATCACGCTCATCGGGACCACTGATCGCCGACAGGAGGAGCGCGGCGTCGCGCACCGTCCGGGTGACTATCCCCGCGTGCACCAGCGAGTCCGCGGCGGGCGCGGGAAACACCGGAATGCGGCCGAATGAAGGCTTCATGCCGAACACGCCGCAGAACGACGCGGGCAGGCGCGTCGAACCGGCTGCGTCGGTGGCAAGCGCAAGCGGTCCCATGCCGGCCGCCACCGCCGCTGCCGCGCCACCGCTGGATCCGCCCGGGGTGAGTCCCGGGTTCCAGGGGTTGCGGGTCTCACCGAACAGCCGGTTGTCGGTCACCGCCTTCCAGCCGAATTCGGACGTGGCCGTCTTGCCAAGGAGAATCGCGCCGGCTTTCAGCGCGCGTTCCACCGCGGGCGCGCTGAAATCAGGGACGAAATTTTCGAATATCGCCGAGCCCCGGGTGGTGCGCATCCCGGCGGTGACGATCAGGTCTTTCACTGAGAATGGAATACCGTGCAGCGGACCCAGGGTTTCGTTGTTGCGGATTGCCTTGTCGGCATCCCGGGCAGCCTGCAGGGCCGCTTCGTTGACCGCGTGGAAACAGCGCAGCTTGCCGTCCAGACCGGCGATGCGCTCGAGCACGCGCTCCATCACCTCGACCGGACTGATGCGGCGCGCGGCGAAATCCGCGCGCAACTGCGTCGCCGACCTGAACTGCGGTTCTCCTGCCATGGGATGGGTCTTGTGGTCAGCTGGCGACGGCGCGATGTCCCCACAGGCTGCCGGCATTCATGTGCCGCACCCGCCAGGTGGCGTCGTCCACCTTGATGCCGCCATGTCCGCATTCGATCTGTACGCCATTGGGGCTGACCATGTAGAAGGAGATCATCAGGTCGTTGCTGTGACGACCCAGCGATTCGGCGATAGTCACGCCCTTCTCCATGCATGCGTCCATGGTCTTGCCCAGGTCGTCCATGGTGCGCACCTCCAGCAGCGCATGGTGCAGGCCTTCACCCAGGTTCTGGATCGCCAGGCTGTGCTCGCGGCCGTCGGCGCAGCGCAGGAACACCGCCGAGATATGCCCGGTGCCGTAGGGAAAGTCGATGTAATCGCTGACCTTGAAGCCGAGCACGTCGGTGTAGAAGCGCTCCACGTGCTTGATGTCGCGTGCGCCCAGCACCAGGTGCCCAAGCGCGACGAATCCGGATATATCCCGTGTCGGACGAAAAGGTTCGGCGCTGATGTTGCCGCCGTAGAACAATTCGTTGCGCAGCCCTTCCGGGTCATCCACCGCGATAAATCCGAGCACGCCGCGGCGCTCGCATTCCCGCCTGTCGCCGCGCGTGTACTGGATTGCCTGCTTTTCCAGGTTCCGCGCCGCCTGCTCCAGCGCGGCGGCATCGGCCAGTTCCCAGCCCATGTAGCAGAGCTTGCCATCGCTTCCCGGATGGATGGCGATGCGGAAGCAGCGCTCATCCACCCGGATGTAGCGCGTACCGTCCGCCTCGGTGTGGCTCACCGGGGCGCCCAGCACATCGACGGAATACTGCGCCCACGCCTTTGGATCGGCCGACTCCATACCCACATACCCCAGCGACATTATCGACATCGTTTGCCTCCTGCAGCTTGGATCCCGGCCAGCCTACGCCTTAGACCAGGAACGTCAGATTACCGATCGGTTCATTGTTCTGGATGAGGTGGACGATTTTCTTTTTCATGCGCCATTGCCCGTCCACCCGCCTCAATTCGTGCAGCGCCTTGCCCGACAGGACCTGCGTTGCGCCACGGCGCAGTTCGACTGCGATGAAGCGCGATTCGACCTCGCAGCCGTCCTCCGTCCGCGCCGTGATGCGCACGTTGCCGACCATGCGGGTGGTCCGCGAGGGCGGATCCTGCGCCCAGAAGCTGCCGCTTCTCAGCCGGCTGACCCGCTCGCGCAACCGATCGACATTGTCGTAGGCGATGCTCAGTTCGCGCTCAGGATCGATATCGAAGGAATTGCTGGGCACCCAGTACAGGCCGTCCGGAGTGAACAGCTTCACCCAGTCCTCCAGCCTGCCTTCTTCCAGCAGCGCCGCCTCCCGATAAAGAAATTCGGAGACCTCGTGGAGATCGATGTCCGCCTCCATCGCTGGTTGACTCACTACGGCCGCCCTCCTTCGCCGGCCATCAGTTCCCGCCAGCGCGCCCACATGCCGCGGTGCGCGGTCTCGTCGGTGAACTGGCCGACCCGCTGCTCACCCTGCTGCACTTCGCTGTCCAGGCCGCGCTCGTAGCTCAGCCACTCCATGGAAGAAGCCTGCAGCCCGTCCCATTGCCGCGCGAACATTTCCATGTCGTCCGGCGCGCCCAGGCTGGCCGGCCCGTAGAAGTCTTCGTGCGCACGGATGCGGGCGGTATTGACGGGGTCCGGCGCGCCTTTCAGCAAGGTCGGATAGGCATGCACCTCGGTGCGGCCCGGGGCGATCGGAAACACCACCCGGATCTGCACGTTGATCAGGATCAGGTTTGGGTACACCAGCAGGTTGAAACCGTCGCCGCCGCGAAAGCTGAGCAATTCACCGGCCTTCTCCTCGCCGAGACGCTGCTTCAGCCGGGCGCGGAATTCCTGTTCGTCGCCGGGCGGAACGCCGCGCCCCAGCATCTGGCTGCGGTCCACCTGGCGCAGGTCGAGCAGGGAATGGCCGTTGCCCAGGTAGCGGCATTGCGTGGGCGAGCTGGCTTCGTAGCCGAAGCGCTGCATCACCGGCGCCGTCGGATCGCCCATGCGTTCCTGAACGATCTTGAAGAAACTCGCATGGGTGATGGCCGGATGATAGCCATCCAGGGCATTCTCGATCTGCTGTTTCCAGTTGCCCGGATACTGGTACTTGTTGGGCGCGCGGGCGAACTCTATTTCCCCCTCCGGCGCCAGATCGACGAAGTAATCCAGGTACTGACGGGCGGCGCCCAGATAGTCCTCCAGCGGCTCAATGGCTGTATTGAAACTGGCGAATATGAAGCCCCGAAAGCTCGCCACCTTCGGCAAGCGAACCAGGCCGAGTTCGCTTTCCCTGAAGTTACGCGACTGGTTCTGGCGCCCCGGCACGCCGACGAGATTGCCTTCCAGGTCGTATGCCCAGCCATGATAGGGACAGATGAAATGGCGGGCCTTGCCGCGCTCGGACTGGCATACCGTGGTCGCGCGGTGCCGGCAGGCATTGAGCATCACCCGCAATTCGCCTCGGCCGGTGCGGCTGACAATCACCGGCTGGGTGCCGATGCGCGTGGTCTTGTAGCAACCGGGCTCGGCTATCTCGCTTTCGTGAGCCACGTAGATCCACAGCCTGCCGTAGATCCGCTCCATCTCGATGTCGAAAATGCGCGGGTCGGTGAACGCCGAGCGATGCACGCGGTCGGCAAGCGCGAGGCTGCAAGGATCGGGCAGGTCGGTGCCGAATGAGCGCATGCTGACTTCCGTTATCCCGCTCCGGCCAGCACCGCTTCGACGCTGCGCGCCATGCCGAGCAGGCGCCGGTCTGCCAGGGTGTCCGCCATCATCATCAGGCCGACGGGTGCCTCGCCCTGGCGGTGGCAGGGCAGCGAAATGGCGCAGCGGTCCAGGAAATTGGCAATGCCGGGGTTGCGAATCAGCAGCCGGTTGGTCTGCAGCCACGCGGCCTCGGCAGTCAGATCGGCGATGCGCGGCGCAACGATGGGCACGGTGGGCATCAACACTGCGTCGAAATTCTGCGTGGCCTGGCGCATGCGGCGGATCATGTCGCTGCGCGCATGGCACAGGTCGATGTATTCCTTGGCTGTGAACGCCGCCCCCGTGGCAAAGCGTTTGGCGACGATGGGATCGTACAGGTCGCCCTTCGCCGCCAACAGGTCGTGGTGCCAGGCATGCCCTTCGAATACCGCGAAACCGCCCTTGCCGTTGATCCGCGGCAGTTCCGCGAGTTCGGCAAGTTCCACTTCGCTGATGCTGCAGCCGGCCTGCGACAAAGCCGTGAGCGCCCGGGCAAATGCGCCGCTCACCTGTGCGTCCAGGCCGTCCATGACCAGGGTCTTCGGCACCGCCAGGCGCAGCCCTGCGGCGGGCACCATGGGCAATTCAGGCACGCCACCCAGGTCCTCGCCCGCCATCACCGCGTCGACCAGCGCGCAGGAGGTCACCGTCCGCGCCATCACGCCGATGGAGTCCAGCGAATGGGCAAGCGGAATCGCGCCTTCGAGCGGAATGCGCCGCGCCGTCGGCTTGAATCCCACCAGACCGGTAAACGCCGCCGGCATGCGCAGCGAACCTGCGGTGTCGCTGCCGATGGCCGCCGGCGCCATGCCGTCGGTGACGGAAATCGCCCCTCCGGAGGTCGAACCGCCGGGGATGCGCCCGACCGCTCGGTCCCAGGGATTGCGCGGCGTGCCGTAATGCGGATTGAGGCCCAGGCCGCCCATGGCGAACTCGGTCATGTTGGTGGTGCCGAGGATGACCGCGCCCGCGGCACGCAAGCGGGCGATCGCCGGGGCGTCGCGGGTCGCGGGCGCACGGTCGGCCAGGGCCTTCGAACCGGCCAAGGTGGTCACGCCCGCGACATCGAACAGGTCCTTGATCGAAAGCGGCAACCCGGACAAGGGCGGCGGCGGAATTCCGGCGCTGCGCATGGCATCGCTCGCGTCGGCGGCGGCAAGCGCCTGGGATTCGAACAACCGGATGAAGGCGCGCCCGCCCTCGCCTTCCGGGTCCTTGATCCGGGCGAAGCAGCGCTCGGTAAGTTGGCGACTGGTCACCCTGCCGGTGGCCAGATCGTTCAAGCATTGTTCTACGGTTTGCATCTTCGCAGTGCCCTGGAAATACGGATTGCGGACACGGTGTGGAACGGCGTCGCGCTGGGTCCTTGGCGAATTCGTCTCGCCGGAACCGGAAAAATGTGAGCCTAGCAGGCTCACGCAGTTACGGTCAATTACAATTAAAAAACTCCATTCTATTTTTCCCCTTCGAACTTTGGACGCAAACGGTCCGGAGGTGCTTGCCGGGAAAACCGTCAACACGGCGGGTGATGGAGGATGAATTCCGGAGCAATTGAAGTTGTCACTGCAGCGGCGTGAAAATGCAGGAGCGGGCGCCCGGTGTACGGCCGGGATCCTCCCCGTTAAAAAATAGAACAGATCTTTTAAAATTGACGGGGCTTGTCCCGGTTTGTTAGGCTGCACTTGCTGAATCGCGGTCATCTTTTCCGGGCGGATACGGTTGCAGCCGGCACTGCCGGATCCGGAACACTTGCCCGCGGCGCGCCGGAAGTGGCATACGCACCGGATGCGGTGTCATGGATTATTGCGGCGGATGCCCTCTTGGCAGCCCCATTTTCAGGGAAGTCAACGCACAGGAGCAGGTAATGGCGTATTACAAAGACCTCCGGGAGCAGGTGGAGGCACTGGAAAAAGCAGGAAAGCTGCAGCGGATCGATCGCCCGATCAACAAGGACACCGAACTCCAACCGTTGGTCCGGCTGCAATTCCGCGGGCTGCCTGAATCGCAGCGCAAAGCCTGGTATTTCTCCAACGTCACCGACTCGAAGGGCAGCAAGTACGACATGCCTGTGGTACTGGGCGCCTCCGCCGCTTCGAGCGAGATCTACGGTATTGGCATGCAATGCCCGGTCGAGCGCATCAGCGAGCGCTGGACCGAGGCCCAGGCCCATCCCATCCCGCCGCGCACCGTCAGTTCCGGGCCGGTGCAGGAAGTGGTGCATAGCGGCGAGTCGATCAAGACCGAGGGCCTCGCCATGCTGCCGGTGCCCATCGCCACGCCCGGTTTCGACAACGCGCCGTATACCTCGGCCTCGAACTGGATCACGGTGGACCCGGACACCGGCATTCGCAACGTCGGCAATTACCGCGGCCAGATCAAGGCGCCCGACCGTCTCGGCTGCTTTGCAGGAAGCAAAGGCCAGGGTGTCTATATCCACTGGCTGAAGTGGAAGGCCAGGGGCAAGCCGATGCCGGTTGCCGCGGTCATCGGCGTGCCGCCCAACATCTCCTACGCCGCGGTGACCAAGTTCCCGGACAACGTCGATGAACTGGCGGTGGCCGGAGGGCTCGCCGGGGAAGCAGTCGAGATGGTGAAATGCAAGACCATCGACCTGCTGGTGCCGGCGCACGCGGAGATCGTCATCGAGGGCTACATGCCCACCGACACGGTGGAGCCCGAGGGCCCGTTCGGCGAATTCACCGGCTACATGGCGGCGCGAGCCATCACTCTATTCATGGAAGTGACGGCGATTACCCATCGCCGGAATCCGCTCTACCAGGGGTTCGTCAGCCAGTTTCCACCGTCGGAGTCGAGCAAGATCCGGCAGATTTCCTGGGAACAGCTGATGATGAAAATCCTCAAGGTGGACCACGGCCTGGACAACGTGCTGGATGTCGCCTACAACGAGGCCACCGGCGCGTTTGCCTTCTGCGTGGTGAAGATCAGGAAGCGCAGCCCCGACGATGCGAAGAAGATTTTCGATGCGTATGTGAAGGGGCTGGGACTGGGCAAGATCGTGGTGGTGGTCGATGAGGACGTGGATGCGCGCGATCCCGAATCGGTGCTCTGGGCGGCGAGCTACCGCATCCAGCCCCACCGCGACGTCGAGATCCGCGACTGCACCGCTTATCCGCTTGATTACTCGGTGGCTTCGCCGCTGGAAGGCGGCGTGCGCGGCCCGGCCAGCGAGCAGCCGCGCTCCTCTTTGCTGTGCATCGATGCCACCACCAAGTGGCCGTATCCGCCGACCTCGCTGCCGAGCAAACCGGTGATGGAGAACGCGGTGAAGATCTGGGAGGCCGAGGGCCTGCCGCCGCTCAACCTGAAAAATCCCTGGTGGGGCTATCCTCTGGGTTACTGGCCGGAGGAGAACCGCGAGGAAGCGGAACTGGCCCTGGCCAGCGAGTATTTCAAGACCGGGCTGCGCAACCTGCAGGGACGCCGCAAGGCCTGAAGGTCTGTGCCTCGATTAGCGCATTGGCCGGATGAAGACATTCAGAAAGAAAAGGAGACTCGTATGAAATCAGGCTGGATCAGAAAGAGCGCGGGCGCGCTGGCACTCGCCGCGGCCGGTGTCACGCTGGCAAGCGGTGCGGCGGCGCAGGACAGCTTCTACAAGGGCAAGACGATGCGCATCATCGTCGGCTTTGGCGCCGGCGGCGGCTTCGACACCTATGCACGGCTGATTGCGCGCCACCTGGGCAAGCACATCCCCGGCAATCCGAACATCATCGTCGAGAACATGACCGGAGCGGGCAGCATGCTGGCCACCAATTATGTGTACAAGGTGGCCAAGCCCGACGGTCTCACCATCGGCAGCTTCAGCGGCACCTTGATCATGTCGCAATTGCTCGGCCAACCCGGCATCGAGTTCGATGCGCAGAAATTCGAGTGGCTGGGCATGCCCGGCGTGGCCAACATGGTGTGCGCCCTGACCAAGGCGAGCGGCATCCGCACCTACGAGCAATGGATGGCGGCGAAGACGCCGGTGAAGATCGGCGGCACCGGGCGGGGCACCATCCCCGAGGACACGCCCAAGATTCTCAAAGAGGCACTGAACCTGCCTGTTCAGGTCGTCTCGGGATACAAGGGCACCGCCGACGCGCGCCTGGCGGCGGAGAAGGGTGAAGTACAGGGTATCTGCTGGGACTGGGAATCGATGCGCGTCACCTGGAAACACGCGATCGAATCCGGCGATGCCAATGTGGTGCTGCAGATCACGCCCAGGCCTTTGCCGGAACTGGCGAAGGTGCCGCTCGCATCGAGCCTGGCAAAGTCCGACGAGGCGAAAAAACTGATGGAAGTGGGCATCCAGTATCCGGGCACCTTCACTCGCCCCTATGTCCTGCCGCCCGGAACACCGAAGGACCGCATGGCGATCCTGCGCCAGGCCTTCCAGGCAACCATGAAAGATCCCGGGTTCCTCGCTGACGCCGAAAAATCAAAGCTGGACATCAGCCCGGTGACTGCGGAAGAAGCCGAGAACATCGTTCGCGGCCTGTTCAAGATCGACCCGGCCATCGCCAGGAGACTGAAGGACATCATTCTCTGAAACGGCACGGCCGGGGTACAGGGGGTCTGCCAGGACGAATATTGCGTTTCTGCAGCGCAAATCCTACGCCAGAATGCGTCGCGCACGGCGTATTCCGCTCCATGAATCCGGCACCCGGACGTGCAGTGGGTGAGCAGCGCCGCAGGTAAAGAGACGCCCGCGATCACCATGGACATGCTTCACGCCTTCGTCGGGGCTTTCCACCAGGTGTTCACCTGGTCCACCCTGAGCCCCATGCTGGTGGGCATCGCCATCGGCTTCCTCGTCGGCATCCTCCCCGGCCTGGGCGGGCCGACCGCGCTGGCGCTGATGCTGCCGTTCATTTTCAAGATGACGCCCATCGAGGCGTTCTCGTTTCTGCTCGGCATGGCGGCGGTGACCGCCACCACCGGTGACATCACCTCGGTGCTGTTCGGTGTGCCGGGCGAGGCCACCACGGCGTCCACTGTCGTCGATGGCCACCCGATGGCGAAGAACGGCGAGGCGGGGCGGGCGTTGGGGGCGGCGCTGATGAGTTCGCTGGTCGGTGCCGTATTCGGCGCATTCGCGCTTGCGCTCGCCATTCCGATCGTGCGGCCGCTGGTGCTGATGTTCGGCTCGCCGGAGATGTTCATGCTGTCCCTCCTGGGCATGAGTTTCATCGTGACCATGAGCGAGAACAGCCTGATCAAGGGACTGGTTGCGGCGGGCTTGGGATTTTTTCTGGCGGTCGTGGGTGTCGACCAGATATCCGGAATCCAGCGCTACACCTTCGGACAGCTGTTTCTTTGGGATGGAATCGGCCTGGTTCCGGTTGCGGTAGGCCTGTTCGCGATCCCGGAAATCATCGAGCTGGCGGTGTACGGCGGCAGCATTGCCAAGGGACCGGTCGGCAAGCTGGGCGGGGTGATGGAAGGCGTGAAAGATACGTTCCGCCATTTCTGGCTGGTGATCCGCTGCAGCGCCATCGGCACCTATCTCGGCCTCATCCCTGGTTTCGGCGCGGGCGTGTCGCAGTGGATCGCCTATGCGCATGCGGTGCAGAGTTCGCCCAACAGGGAGCGCTTCGGCAAGGGCGCCGTGGAAGGTGTGCTGGGACCGGGGGCGGCGAACAATTCTTCACTGGGCGGCACCTTGATTCCCTGCATCGCTTTTGGCGTTCCGGGCAGCCTCACCATGGCGATACTGCTCGGCGCGTTCATCGTCCAGGGCATCATCCCCGGGCCCGAGATGCTGCTCCCCGAACCGAAAGGCAAGCTGTCGTTGACGTTTTCCTTCGTCTGGATCATCGTCGTATCGAATGTCATCACGGTGGCCGTGTGTTTCATGTTTTTGCGCCAGCTCGCGCGACTGACGCAGCTGCGCAGCGGCCTGTTGATGCCCTTCATCCTGTTGCTGGTGTTCCTCGGCGCCTTCGCCGAGAAGAACGCATTCGAGGACATGGCCATCGTCATCCTGTTCGGCGCGATAGGCTGGGTGATGGTGAAGCTGGACTGGCCGCGCCCGCCGCTGCTGCTCGGGCTGGTGCTGGGGCCCCTGATGGAGAACCGGCTGTTCCTGTCGGTCGACAACTACGGGTATGAATGGTTATGGCGTCCCGGCGTAATGATCATTTTCGCGCTGACCGCGGCGGGCATTGTTTATCCGCTGTGGAAAAGGCGGCGGCCCAAGGTGATGCCGCCCGCGACCTCAATCGAAGCGCCGCCGGCGCCGGAAATCCAGCCCGGTGAGGCTGCGAACCGCCCTACCCAGGTATTCCTCTGTGTCCTCATTGCCATCCTGGCCGCGGCCCTGTGGACCAGCAGAACATTTGGTTACCGCGCCGGCCTGTTTCCATGGGTCATCGGTTTCCCGCTGCTGGGCCTTATCATCGCCCAGTTCGTATTCACGCTAAAAGGCCGTAGGGCTATCGTCCCGATGTTTGCGGAAGGCGGCGGCGGTGCGGCGGCGAAACCGCCGCCCAGCCTGGAATTCCGCCGCACCGTATCCATGGCAGGCTGGATCCTCGGATCGTTCGGCATGATCTGGCTGCTGGGATTCCCGTTGGCCTTCCCCCCGATTCTCTTTGCCTACTTGAAATTTTCGGCGGCCGAAAAATGGCCGACTACGCTCGCCGTCACCACCTGTGGCTGGGCAGTGTTTCACGGGGTATTCGTCTATGGGCTGCGCATCCCGTTCCCCGAAGGGCGGATTTTCGAGTGGTTCTCCTGAGAAAGCCGGCATGACGGCTGACGAGTTCATCGAGAAGCGGACAGGCGAGCGCTGAACGCAGCAACTACATTGAGGCCGGACCGCAACGGGAGAGCACGCATGCCGAAGCAAGGGGAATCGAAGCGCAGATCGCACGCCGAGCGGCGCAGCGATGCCCGGGAACGCCTGCTCAACGCCTGCCTGGACCTGCTGATCGAGCGGGGCTATGCGCGACTTACGGTCGCCGACGTCGCGGCAAAGGCGGCACTCTCGCTCGGGGCACAGACAAACTATTACCGCACCAAGCTCGAGCTCGTTATCGCCGCGGCCGCCTACAGCCAGGACGGAGCGGTCAGGACCGCCGACAAGGTGGCAAAGGAGGCCGGGAAGTCGCGCACTCCGATTGCGGCGTTCATTCGCAATGCCCGAAGTTTCTACCTTGACCGGTCCTATCTGGCAATGATCGAACTGCTGGTCGCCGCGCGCACCGATCAGGAGGTGGCGCAGCGCTTCCTGCCGCTGGTCGAGCCCGCCAGACGGCATATCAACCGGGTCTGGCTGGAGGTCTTTCTCCTCGAAGGGCTTCCCGAGCGCAAGGCGCGGGAACTGCTGCACATGACGTTGTTTCTGATGCGGGGCATGGCGCTGGCGACGATGCTGCCCAGCGACCGCAACGAAATCCCGCGTGCCCGTGCCGCCTGGCAGCGGATGCTCGCGGAAATCGTCACGGCGGCACGGAGCCCGGCGACCCGGCCGGCGAGAGCAGCGAAGTCCCGCACCCTGCCCGTTCGAAGCACAACGCGGGCAGCCGGAAAAACGCGGACTCGCGGGTGAGCGGCGCCGTTCCGGCTGTCCGCTCGGCCGCGGCCGTCGCGCTCCGCCCGCTCACACACCGATGTACTGGTGCAGCAGTTCCTTCTGCTGGCGCAACTCCCCGGACGTCCCGGTCCATACCACCCTGCCCTTTTCCAGCAGGTAATGCCTGTCGGTGAGCCGCAGCAGCGGGCCGATGTTCTTGTCGATGACGATGAGCGACAGCCCTAGTCTTCAGGCGCTCCAGGCCACGCCAGATCTCCGCGCGCGCCAGCGGAGCGAGACCTGAACGGACCGCGCAAAGCGGCGTCCATCTGCTTACAAGCCGGGCGGTGGGGTTGTAGCGAAGGCGGGCGGGATGCAGGGATTACGCATTGCGCTCTACTCCGTCCAGTTTCCTTATTTCAACGGGCAGTCGCCATGGTACGCATCCTGGTGATCCGTCAGCACCCTGCCCTTGGTGACCAGGTTCACGCGGTTCCTGGCGTCGCGGCCGACCTCGATGAAGTAGAAGTGCTGGATGGGAAAATTGTTGTTGTTGAATTTGAACGCCCCGCGGACCGACTTGTAGTCCGCCGATTTGAGCGCCGCCTGCAGCGCCTTCTTGTCCGTGACGTTGCCTTTGGTCTTGCGCAGGGCGGCATCGAGCAACAGGGCGCCGTCATAGCTCTGCGCCGCATACTTCGAGGGAATGCGGTTGTATTTCTTCTCGAAATCCTCCACGAATTTCTTGCTCTGCGGATTATCGAAATCCGGAGCCCAATGGCCGACGATCACCATGCCGAGGGCGTTTTCATTCAGCGCCGGGAGGGTCGTGGCGTCGATGGTGGAGGCGGAAAGCAGCGGTATCTTGCCGAGCAGTCCGGACTGCTGGTACTGCTTGACGAAATTCACGCCCATGCCGCCAGGATAGAACACGAACACCGCATCGGGCTTCTTCGCCTGCACCTGGACGATCTCCGCCTGGTAGTCCAGCTGATTCAGTGGCGTGTACATCTCGTCGACGACCTCGCCCTTGAAGTAGCGCTTGAATCCGGAAAGCAGATCCTTGCCCGCCTGGTAATTCGGCGCCATCAGCATGACGCGCTTGAAGCCCTTGTCCTGGGCGTACTTGCCCATCCCTTCGCTGTCGTTGTCGTTCTGCAACGAGGTCGAGAAGAAATAACGGGAGCACTGCTTGCCGGCCACCGGTGCCGGGCCGGCATTGGCCCCGATCAGGAACACTTCCTTGTCAACGACCGGCTTCAGCACCGCCATCAACACGTTGGAGAAGGTCAGGCCCGCGATGATCGACACCCGCTCCTTCTCGATCAGCTTCTGCACGATCTGGGTAGCAAGATCGGGTTTCAGCTGGTCGTCCTCGCGCAGTACCTGCACCGCCTGCCCGCCCAAGCGCCCGCCGGAATGCTCGATGCCAAGCATGAACGCGTCGTACATGTCCTGGCCAATGGCGGCCGCCGGTCCGGACAAAGTAGCCATGAAGCCAATCTTGATTTGCGCCTGCGCAGCGGGCACCAGGCACAATATGAGCACGGCGACCAGCGCCTTTACCGTCGTCTTTCTGTGCATGATTTTCATATTGGATGCCCCGTCCCGTCACTAACGAATCGAATATACCGTTGTGCATTGAAGGCATTGTCGGGGTACAGACGCAATTTTGCAATCGGGCTGCAGTTCGCCGGCCCAATCGGCCATGTACCAGGTATTGCGCAGGAAAACCGGATGCGCCCTTTGCATGTTCAGGATGGGGTAATCGAATCCGGTGCGGCCGCAGTCCAGGTACAGCATGGTGTTGATGAAGGCGTGCGACAGCGCGCGCTCGTAGCACAATCGATACTGGTCATCCCCCCACATGAGGATGAAGTCCGGATTGAATTCCTCCATGGCGTCCCTGATCCTGCGCAGCGATGCGAAACAGCGCTCGCGGTGCGCCCGGGTGGCCGCCGCGCCTTCGTCGCTCGCCCACTCTCGCCGCATCAATTCCGGCCAGTTCTTCGGCTCCTTCAGCTCCGCCGGCACCTTGCCGTGCGCCAGGGTGTGGCGCAGGATGACCGGCGCATCCTTATCCAGCATGAACAACCCCGGGTAGTGGGTCAGGCCGATTCCCAGTACTTCCGCCATGCATTCTCCCGATGGCGCCGGAGCGTTCCCGCTCAGCTGTTCGCAGTCGATACGATGCGTATCTCGGGCCGGTCTCCTACAGGCTCAGTCTCTTGTCCTGGATTCTTGCGCGCCTTGAGCAGCAGCCGGCGCCAGGCGACCACCTCGGAATCGGTCGCCGACAGGGTCTCCGGCAGATCGTAGCGCTGCGGCCGCATGACGCTGAAATCCTGCCGCGAGAAGTTGGTATGCCTCAGCCAGTCGTAGAGCACGTGGAAATAGACGCGATAGACCAGCCGGCCCCAGGCAGTGCGCGGGCGCACGCCGTGGTAATAAAAAATCCTGGTGTTGTTCTCATCAATCGGCACGCACGCCCGGGTGTACATGTACATCCCGTAGGGCACGCGGAACATCGACGGCAGGTGATGGCCGCCGGCGCGCATGCGCTTGCCGTCGATGACGGTATCCATGTCCCATTCCGGATTGTTATTGAACGGCGGGAAATCGGCCCAGGTTCTTCTGGACCGGAACAGCCAGGTCCACAGCCGCCGGAACTCGGTCTTCGGCCAGTACGCCTTCAGCTTCGGGTAATAATGGCGTCCAGACGTGGGCGCCTCAGTCAGGTAGCCGATCACCGCCTGGTCGTTGACCACCCTGGGGCGATACCCGATATGCCCGATCTGCACCAGGGGTTCGCTCAGCTGCAGAACCGAGTTGCGGTGCACGTACATGACGTGGGAATCGAGCGAGTTCTCCAGTGCGACCCGCCAGTTTACCGGCCAGGATCCCACCACCGAGAACACCAGCGTCTTTTCCCCGTCAAAAAACTCCGGCGGCACATCCTGCTCGATTGCAGCCGGCATGCCCTCGCCCATCCAGATGAACACCAGTCCGCGCAGGGTCCGGGTCGGGTAGGCGCGGGTGCGCGCCAGGTCGGGAATCGGGCTCTCCGGCCCTTCGGACAGCACCGCCAGACACTCGCCTTTTTCGTTGAACACCCAGCCGTGGTAAGGACAGGCAACCGTGCCCCGGTAATGGCAGTCGCCGTGCATCAGCGAACCGCCGCGATGGGGACAGGCATTGGCCAGCGCCGCCACCTGGCCCGATTGCCCGCGGAAAAAGACGATGTCCTGCCCCAGCAACTTCAGTCCGACCGGCTTGGTGCCGACCGCTTTTTCCTTCAGCGCCGGGTACCAATATTCCGTCAATCCCGCAGCGGGAATCTGATCGCGAATGTCGGACGCGCTCATGCTGTCTGTCCCCTGCTTGGTACCGAGCCGTTGGTGGTCTTCGCGCTTTCCGCCGCCGGGAAGCGCCCGCACCGCGATCGCGCGGGCACGAGCGTGGGCGCATGCGCGCCCCTCATGCACGCGTTCCAGTCACTATTTGCCGAAGTAATCAAGGATGAGCTCGGCGGTCATCGACGGCTGCTCGAGATGCGGCCAGTGGCCCGTGGGCAGGCGGGCAAAGCGCGCACCAGGCACCACCCAGGGCTTGGAGGAGCGGCTGATGTCGCCTTGCAGCGATTCCCATTCCTCATTCCACGTCGGATAGGGCTCGAATACATCCGCTTCGCCCCAGGCCATGAGCGTGGGCACCGTGATGTGCGGCAGGCGCCGCTGCAGCATGTAGCGCTCGCGCAGCGAGGGCGTTTCCATCTGGTGAAGCAGGGGATCCAGGCAGCACAACGCGCCCGGCGCGTTCACCATGCGCTCGGCCGTAGCCACGGCCGATTCCAGTACCGCCTTGTCCGCCATATCGGGATTCTTCATGCTGCCGCGGAACATGCCCCGCAGTTCGTCCGCGGTGGGTACTGTCGCGAAGCGGATGCTGGTGGCGGGGGCGCGATTCATCCCGGCAGCGCAAAGCATGAGCAGCTTCTCGACGCGCGAGGGGCTCTGGTAGGCCAGCTGGGTGGCCAGCCATCCGCCCATGCTGTGGCCCAGCACCTGTGCCCGCTTCAAGCCGATCACGTCCATGAATTCGCGCAGATGTTCCAGCATCAGTTCGAACGTCGGGCCTTCATCGAGGTTGCGCACCCCCAGTCCGAAACCCAGCCAGTCGGGGGCGATCACATGCAACCGCCCGGCCAGCGCCGGAATGACGAAGTCGAACAGGTTCGCGGAGCTGTACATCCCCATGCCATGCAACAGCAGCACCGGCTGCCCCTCCCCGGCTTCCAGCCAGCGGATCCTGCCCAGTGTTAACGTTTCAGATTGCTCGCGTACCAGTGCTTTGCTCATACTGCCTCGGACAATCCTTTTCCCGCCATCAATACCGCTCGCACGGCAACCCCCGGAAAATTTCATGCATATGTCAAACAGCCTGCGGGCCCGCCCCGCCGTCGTCAGCCGCGTACCCCCGATACCCTGCGCCGCAGTTCGTCGGCCATCGCGAGCATCCGCGGACCGATGTCCCGTATCATACGCTCGCGCTTGAAGAGATAACCCGGGCCGACGCAGTTCAGCACGTAGCTCTCGCCGCGAAACTCGTGCAGGAAAGGTGCGGCCACGGCATTGAATCCCGGGTCGACATCCCCCGTGGAAACGCAGAATCCTTTCTGCCAGACGCTGGTCATGGCTTTCTTCAGCCTGGGGCTGAGCGTACGCCACGCCGCCTCGCCCTGATCCCGCCGGATCTGCTCCAGCGCCATAGCGCGATCCTCGGGCCGCATGCCCGCCAGGCAGGCCCATCCCGTAGCGCTTTCCGCCAGGGACACGCGAAAGCCCACCGAATTGTCACGGGTGACGGCGGTGTTGCCCTTGGCATACTCTATGTGGATCACCCATTGGCCGTCCCGCACGCCCAGGCCGACGGCTGAATCGGTATCGATTGCCAGACGCTCCATGAGCGGGCGGGCGATGAGGTGAATGGCGTTGTTGGCGAGCACCGCGTAACCCAGTGCGAGGATGCCCGGCGCGATGGAAAATTTCTCGGTCTCTTCCGAATAGCGCAGATAGCCGAAGGCCGTCAATGTATAGGTGAGCCGCGATACCGTCCCTTTGGGAATCCCCGTGCGGCGCGCCAGTTCGATGTTGCCCAGGTACAGCTCGTCTGAGCGGAATGCGCGCAGGATCTCCAGGCCCCGCGCCAGCGCGACGTTGATGCGCGGATCGCGGCGTTGCCGCCTGGCCGGCTTCCGCTTGTGCGCCTGCTTGCTTGGTCGGGCCATTGATCCGGGCTCGTCGTCACGCAGCCCTGATTTCAACCTTCATGGTCATACCCTGGAGGCAAGCCGTCCTCATTGCGGAAACATCGCATAGCACTTGTTGGAATTCAGCACGTAGGTTTCCACATAGTCGAGCACTTCGGCCTTGTGCCGGATCTCGGACATGGCGCCGGCCAGGCAGACCCAGTTGAGGAATTCGTGGTGCCCGGCCGATTCTATGGTCTCCCTGTCCAGGTCGCCCCACGTCGCGAACCGGTTGGACTTGAGTTCCGCCAGCCGCTTGCGGTCGCTCTCGTGGTCCGGGTACAGGTAGTGCGTCTTCTTGGTGAGGAAGGCGTGCGACCAGCTCGAGGAAGCAACCAGCGCCACGCGGTACGTCGAATCCTGGAACACCCGCGCGACGGCGCGCCCGACTTCGAAACAGCTCTTCGCCGAAGGCGAGCCCGGATCCGGTTCGCCGGATACCTCGGCCGCATCCAGCATGCCGCCGCGGCGGCGGATGACCTCACCCCCGTAACAGTTCACGTGAAACGGAATCACCGGATAATCGAAACCCCTGCGCTCGGAGTCCAGGTACATCAGGGTATTGATGAACGCATGCGCCAGGCCGCGCTTGTAGCGCAGCCGGTAAGCGTAGGGCACGTCGATGCCGCGCGCATTCAGAGCGTTCACCAGCAGCCGCGCCGCGTCGGGGTGGCCGCGGTGGCGGAACACCTTGTCCTCCGGATCGCCCCAGATGTTGCCGCGGAATTGTTTGGGCTCCTGCTCCCAGTACGGACGCGACTCCATTTGATCGAGAATGTATACGCAGTACGGCGGGACGATGTCCTCGATGAAATTCTCATACTGGTCGTCGCCCCAGATCAACACCAGGTCCGGCTCGAACTCGTCGATGGCCTCGCGCATCCTGCGCATCGCCGCGAAGCCTCGTTCGCGATGCTCGATGGCGTGGCGCGCACCGAAATCGTCGGACCACTCGCGGCGCATCTGCTCCGGCCAGTTGAGCGGATCCAGCAGTTCTTTCGGCACGCCTCCCCTGGCCAGGGTGTTGCGCAGGAAAATGCTCGCGTCCCCTTCCTTCATGAACAGGCCCGGATAATGCGTCAGGCCCAGCCCCAGGATTTCCGCCATTAGTTTTCCCCTTCGCTTGCTGATTCAGCCTGCTGATTTGATCGCGGCAATCTTCATCTGCGGCCGGGACCATCGTTTTGCCCATTTCCCTGCCGCAGCAACGGAGCTGCGGAAAGACGGCGCAAAAAAAGATGGTACGATGTTTCATTCTCTCTTTTTTGCGGGGTTCCGGTCAACACGAGGCCCGCCCCGTGCAAACCTGATTGCGCCGCTTCAAGTCCCGCGGCGCCCGTCGAAAGGGGCGCAGCCGCAGCCGGGACCACCGGCATTTGATTGACAAACCGGCGGCAAGAACTCCGCCCGCGATACCGGAGACAGCCATGAAACCGAACTCCATCCACGTTGACCTGCTCGGCTGCCAGACCCGCTTGCATCAGGGCCGGCAGTACACCACCCGGCTGATCGAGGCGGGAAGCGGGCCGGCGCTCATCCTGATGCACGGCGGCGGCGGCCACGCGGAAGCCTACAGCCGTAACATCGCCCGCCTGGCGGACCGCTTTCGCGTGATGGCCATTGATTTCGTATGGCACGGCTTTTCCTCCAGTCCGCCCTTCCGCGAAGGCAACTGGCTGAAGGAGTTCACCTTGCAGGTGCTGGATCTGATGGACTCCATGAACATCGGGAAAGCAAGCTTCGAGGGCGAGTCGCTTGGCGGCTGGGTCGCAATGGATCTGGGCATCCATCACCCCGAGCGGGTCGAGAAACTGGTGCTGAATACCGCCTGGGGCGGAAAATTCAAGGACGTCCCTGAATCGGCCGCTGACTACGTGTCATTGCGCAAGACCTCGTTCGAGGCGCTCGAGCACTGCGACGAGCCCAGAATTCGCAAACGCATGGAATGGCTGATGGCTCCGGACAAGGTCACCGATGAAATCGTCGCGGTGAGGCGCGCGATCTGGTCCAGGCCGCAAACCAATCGGTCCCTGACGGAATACTTCGGCCATCTGTTCGACGGCAGCTGCGGACCCTACCTGTTCGACGAAGCCATGATCAGCCGGATTGCCGCGCCCACCTTGCTGCTCTGGACCGACAGGAATCCGCTGCACGGCGTCGAGGCGGCGCACCGCTTCCACCAGTTGATCAGCGGGTCGCACTTGCACATCGTGAAGAATGCGGCGCACTGGCCGCAGTGGGAGCAGCCCGAAGAGCACGACCGGGTGGTGCTCGATTTCCTCGCGCGCGCGAAGCCGGAGTAAAAAGGAAGGCCGCGTGGATGAGCGCCGCGGCGCTCATGTCATGAATCCGGCTTTATACCGAGCGTCTTGATCACGCGGCCCTTGAATTCGAAGTCCTCCTTGATGAACGCCGCGAATTCCTCCGGCGTGGAGCCGCCCGGCGTGTAACCCCTGCGGTTCATTTCCCGTTCCCTGAAATCCGGGTCGGACAGGATCTGCGCAATGTCCTGTTGAATCTTCCTCACGATTGCCGGCGGAGTCGCTCCCGGCGCAAACAATCCGAACCAGACCCGAGGATCCAGGTTCGAAAATCCGGCGTCCTTCAGGGTCGGCAGCTCCGGCATCAGGGGAGAGCGGTCGGCGCGCGTGATGGCCAGCGCTTTCAATCGTCCGGATTGAATCTGTCCCGCAGCGATGGCGGCGCTGGCAAGCGTTGTCTGGACTTCGCCGGCCATGGTTGCCGTGATCGCCGGGGCCAGTCCCTTGTAGGGCACGTGTGCGATATCGATGCCGGTCTGCGCATTCAGCCCCTCGAAGAACAGGTGCGGCTGGCTACCGGCGCCGTACGAGGCATAGTTCAGCGTGCGGGGCTTCGCCTTGGCGAGCGTGACCAGTTCGGCAATAGAGTTGACGGGCAATGACGGATGCACCGCCACCACCATGTTCGAGCCGATGAGCTGGGTGATCGGAGCGAGGTCGCGCAGCGCGTCGTAGGGCAGCTTCGGGTACAGGTGGGGATTGCTGGTGATCGAGGCGTCGGAGGTCAGCAGCAGCGTATGGCCGTCGGGCGCCGCCTTGGCCACGAAGTCCGTGGCAATGATGCTTGCTGCTCCCGGCTTGCTTTCGACCACCACGGGTTGCCCCCACATCTTGCTCAGGCGCTCGCCAAAAAGCCGTCCGAGCAAATCGCCGCCTCCACCGGGCGGAAAAGGGTTGATGATGCGCACCATTCTGTTCGGATACTGCTGCGCGACGACGCTGCCGGCTCCCAGCACCGAGATGACGGCGAAGGCCAGGGCGCATACCGCGGCGCGCGTCACAGACAATCTTTTTACGATAACAGGCGGCACCAAAGATCTCCGTTCGTTCTTCATTCACATGGCGGCCCGGACCGTCAGGACACGTCCTCGTCTATCCGGATCGCTTTACGCGGGCAGGCCCGCACTGCGGCTTCGGCCATGGCGAGCTCGTCCTCGTTCTGCGGCTGGCGCAGAACCACCGCGATTTGCCGGTCATCCAGCCGGAAAAATTCCTCCGCGATGGCCTCGCACTGGGCGAATCCCTGGCACAGCACCTTATCCACTACCAGTTTCTTACCGGTCACTACGCCGTCTCCGTTTTCAATTCAGCCGGGACGGCACGACCCGGCACGTCGCGGCAGGCTCGCACGCCCTCTGCCCCCATCCGCGCCAGAATACAGCCGATCTGCGGCGTGAATCCCGAGCTCGCCGGAGCAAGGACCAGGCGGTACAGCATCCGCAATGCGCGCCGGCGCGCCATGCCCGTCTCGGCGACTGTCCTGTCGAGCACGCGGTGCACGGTCTCGCCCCGCCATTCGTTCTCGTCCAAGGTCTCCAGCGCCGCGAAAAGCCCGTCCAGAAAGATCTGGTCTTCACGCTCCAGATCCAGTTCCCGGGCGTCTGCGGCCGGACGCATCTTCATCACGAAGTTGTCCTCGCGGTAGATCCGCTCGACGTCGCACCGGTGGTAGCGGCCGTCCTTGTACACATGATCGGCGACGATCATGCGATCGGTGGTCCGCGCGACCCCGTCGGAATCGAGCAGCTCGCGTCCGCCCGACTCGACTCGGAACACCGTGATGTCGGCCTTGTTGCCTGCCGCCAGCGTCCCTGCGCGCGCCAGCCCCAGCGCCTTCGCCGGCGCGGCGGTCACCCGATGAACGATATCCTCCAGACTCATGCCGAGAAGGAAAAACCGCGACATCGTCGCCGGCAGATCCGCGCGTACATTGGCACAAAGACTGTTCTGATCGCTGCTGATCGTGTCGGGATAGATGCCCTGGTCCATGGCTCGCTCGGCGATGGCGTAGGAGAAGTTGCCAACCCCGTGTCCGATGTCGAACAGGACGCCGCGATCGCGGGCTTCGAATATTTCGGGCACCACACGGCCCTCGCCATCGATTATTCTGCCGTGGTCGTTGGTGTAGATGTGCGTCGCGATGTCTCCCTCGGTGAGCAGCGCGACGGCCTGGCGGGTGAGCGAATGCTTCGCAGGAAAGTGGTTTACCTCGCCCAGGTGCATGAAGTAGCGAGTCTTTGCCCGCGTTGCGATAGCCTTGGCTGTCTGGATATTGTGGAACGGCAGGTCGCCCAGGGCGCCAAGCTTGAGTCCCTTGATGATGTCACCCCGGCGTTCGATCAGATCGACGAGCGCGTCCACATCCAGATCACGGTAATCCGCGCGGTGGACACCCGTATAGGGAATCCCGTTCGGATGCATGTGAATGTAGCCGTACACGTCGGCTACGCTGTCCTTGCTGAGCGCCTCGAAATCCGCGAACGTGGCGGTGCCAAAGTCGCCCGCGTCCACGATGGTCGTGGCGCCGTTGAGCACGCCGACCAGTTGCACGTCACCGAGCGCAATGCCGCCGTAGGCGTGAACATGGATGTCGATCCAGCCAGCAGACACCATGGCCCCGGAAAGATCCCGGACCTCCCGGGCAAGGCCAGGATCGATCGCCTCGCGCACCGCCGCTATGACGCCATCCTGTATCGCGATGTCCCGCTGCGCTCCGCTGAGGCCGTTTGCGGAATCGAAAACCGCGCCTGCTTTCAGCAACAAGTCGTACATGCATGTCTCCGCGATTGAACCTTGCAGCCTCCGCCGTCGATCCTGATCCTCCTATTCCGAATCAGTCACCGCCTCTTCATTCCAGGACGCTGCTGGTCCCTTGGAATCTGGTACCTGTCGCGTGCAGAAAAATAACGAGGCATCGTACCATGATGTCGCACCCGTCATCGACTGCGCCGGTTCAGTCTGGTATAAGAAATATCGCATGAAAATCGGCGAAGGCAAACACCGAACGGGGAAATGACGATGGCGCAGTACGACACTGTCATTGTCGGCGCGGGATCCGCCGGCTGCGTGCTGGCAGCCAGGTTGGGGGAGGACGCCGGGCGGCGTCTTCTGGTGATCGAGGCAGGCGGTGAGGACAGGAACCCCCTTTTCCATATTCCGCTCGGTGTGGGCAAGGTCTGGAATAACCCGCGCTACAACTGGGATTACCACGGCGAACCCGAGCCGCATGTCGACAACCGCTCACTTTATCACCCGCGCGGCAAGGTGCTGGGCGGCTCGTCATCGATCAACATGATGGCCTATGTACGCGGTCATCGCAGCGACTACGACCGGCTGGGTGAGGCCGGACTCAACGGCTGGTCCTATGCCGAGGCGCTGCCCTACTTCAAGCGCGCCGAAAGCTATGCGGGAGGCGCCGATGCCTATCGCGGCGGCAGCGGTCCGTTGAAGACACGCAAGAATCCGGCCGGTGACCAGGTTTTCGAAGCATTCATGCGCGCAGCACCAGAATTCGGCTACCAGGTAAACGAAGACCACAACGGCGCCGAGCAGGAAGGCTTCAGCAAGACACAGCACACCATCGGCGAGGGCAGGCGCTGCAGCGCAGCGGTTGCCTATCTGCATCCGGCGCTCAAGCGAAACAAGAACATCGCGCTGCACACGCGCGCGCTTGCCACGAGAGTCATGTTGCAGGATGCGCGCGCGGTCGGCGTCGAGTATGTGCAGAACGGCCTCAGGCGCGAAGCGCGCGCAACCGAGGTTCTGCTTTGCGGCGGCGCCTACAATTCGCCGCAGCTTTTGCTGCTCTCGGGCATCGGCCCGGCCGGGGAACTGCCCGATGGTCTCGCACCCAGTGTCGATCTTCCCGGAGTCGGCAAGAATCTCTGGGACCATCCCGCCCTTGCACTGCTGTATTCGCGCCGCACCCCCTCGCCTTTCGTCGATAATCTGCGGCTGGACAGGCTCGCCCTCGCCATACTGCGCGCCTATTTCATGCGCTCGGGTTTTGCCACCCGGATGCCCGCCAACGGCATTGCCTTCATTCGCTCGACGCCGCAGGTGGCGGCCCCCGATATCCAACTCTATTGCGGCTCGGGCAGCCATTTGTCGCGCGAATGGTTCCCCGGTTTGCGCCAGCGCGGACCGGATGTGATTTCGCTGTTTTACACCCTGGTGCGCCAGGAAAGCCGCGGGGCGGTCACGCTGGCCAGCGCCGATCCAACAGCAAAACCCCGGATTTTCAACAACTTTCTGTCAACCGGGTATGACCGGCAGGCCCTGCGCGAAGGGTTCAGGTTCTGCTCCGCGCTCACCTCGAGCGCGCCCTTTGCAGGCCTGACGGGGCCGCGCCTGCTCCCCGGCCCGGAGGTGCAGAGCGACGCGCAGATCGACGCCTACGTGCGCAGCGCGCTGATGACTGTTTACCACCCGGCCGGCACCTGCAAAATGGGCTCGGATGCAATGGCGGTGGTGGATGCGCAGTTCCGCGTGCGCGGGGTGGAGGGCCTGCGCGTGATCGACGCCTCGATTTTGCCCGACCCGATCAGCTGCAATCTCAATGCCTCGGTCATCATGATCGCAGAGAAGGCCGCGGACATGGTCCGCGGCAGGCCGCCGCTGGCGGCGGCGAACGTGTAGCGGCTTACGGAAACCCGTCACGGCCCGGGTTGCCGGTGATGGCTTTTCTCAGGAGAGATGAATCATGAATCAATCGGATTTCGCCGCCGGCCGTCAGGGGAAGAACAGCACCGTTCAACTTCGCTGGCCCGCGAAATTCAGCGAGGTACCGAAGGAGGTTTTCCACCGCGAAGACGTGTACCGCGTGGAACTGGAGCGCATCTTCTACGGCGAGCACTGGCACATGCTTTGCCACCGGGCGGAGATACCCAACCCGGGGGATTTCAAGACCACCCATATCGGCGAAGCTTCGATCCTGATCGTGCATGGCGACGATGGCCGAATCCGGGTTTTCAACAATTCGTGTGCTCACCGCGGAACCCAGCTCAAGACGATCAGCCGGGGAAACTCCGCCGAAATCGAGTGCCCCTACCATCGCTGGATTTTCAACACGCGCGGCGATCTGCTGGGGGCGCCCGGCACAGGCGATTTTCCCGGGGATTTCCGCAAGGAAGCCTACGGGCTGACCGCACTGCGCACGGCCGAGTACCTTGGCCTGATATTTGCAACTTTCCGGGACTCGACTCCCGGCATCGACGAATATCTGGGTGAGACCAAACGCTATGTCGAGCGGGCTCTCGGTGACGGCAGGCTGAAGCTGCTCGGATATCAGAAGGTCATGTTTCACACCAACTGGAAGGCCTACACGGACAACTGCGGTTACCACGGCCCGCTGCTGCACGTGGCGTTCCGGCTGCTGAAGCTTCCGGCCAGCAAGGGCGAGCAATTCATTACACGGCATTCCCACAAGATCAACTACGCCGAGTTTCCGCCCGGTTCGAACACCGGTTTTCTGAATGATTTTTCGGTCGTTGAGATTCGTGACACGACCACCCCGCCGCAGAACACCGTGGTCAATTTTTTTCCTGCCAGCCACGTCGTCAGAAATCTCGACATCGTCAATCTGCGGTTCGGTTTCCCGCGCGCGCCGGACAGGACCGAGGCTCACTATGCCTACTTTGCGCACCAGGATGACGACGCGGAAATGCTTCGACATCGCATCCGGCAAGGGTCCAATCTGATCGGACCGAGCGGATTCGTATCATTGGAGGATGGCGCGGTTTTCAATCGCGTCCAGGCCGCAGCCGGTACGGCGGGAACGGTCGAATTTCAGAAGGGGGTGACCGGCCGGATCGAGGCGCCCTGCCTCCTTGAGCGCGCGTCCGAAGCCGGCAACCTGATCCGCTGGGAGTATTACCGCGAACTCATGGGGTTCGAGCGTGATTAGCCCGGCGCTGCTGGCGCAGGTCGATGCACTTCAACTGAGGTACATCAGGGCTCTGGACCGCCACGATATGCCCGGATGGGCATCCTGTTTCGGCGAAGCGGGCAGTTACGTGTGCATCGCGCGCGAGAACGAGGAGCAGAATCTTCCGCTCGCCCTCATGATGGACGATAACACGGACCGCATCAAAGACCGGGTCAACTACGTCACCCAGGTATGGGCCGGAACATTTGAAGACTACAGTACACGCCACTTCGTGCAGCGCATCGAGTGCAGGAAAAATGGCGCCGCGCTGATCGCGGTGGAGAGCAATTTCATGATTACCTACACCGCCGGCAACGGCCAGTCGGAGACGCTGGTGGCGGGTGTCTATCTGGACGAAGTGATCGTGACAACGCATGGCGCCGCATTCAGGTCGAAAAGAGCGGTACTGGATACCGTGGTTACCCCGCGCTACCTCGTTTACCCCGTGTAAGACGGGAGAACCGGCAACCCGGCAGCGGAAACAGCGGCGCGCCGCGATGTGACGCGCGCCCGCGCTCTCCTGATCGATCAGCCGAATCCGCCGCCGGCGGCGAACAGCGTCTGGCCGGTGATGTAGGACGCCTCGTCCGCGGCCAGAAAACAAATGGCCGCGGCAATTTCCTCGGGCAGGCCCCAACGACGCAGCATGGTGTCGCCCAAGGTCTGCTCCATCACCTCCTTCTTCCATACCTTCTCGCGCTCGTCCAGCGGATTGGGGTTGCGCGGCGTGGTCCTCGGTCCCACATTGATCGGTCCCGGTGCGACACAGTTGACCCGCACGCCATGGTCCGCCAGTTCCATGGCCAGGCTTGCGGTCATGGCATGAATGCCTCCTTTGGCGGTCGAATACGGCATGCGGTAGATGCCGTGACTGGACACCGATCCGATATTGACGATCGAGCCGGATTTTTGCCGGAGCATGACGGGAATCACCGCCCGGCAACTCCACAAGGTCGGCCACAAGGTGCGCGAAATTTCCCTGACGATTTCGTCTTCGGCATACTCCCAGAAGGGCTTGACCCAGATGGTGCCGCCGACGTTATGCACAGACACGTCGATGCGGCCGAAGGCCTCGAGCGTCTCCTGCACCATTTGACTACACCCGGCGTAGGTCTCGAGGTCGGCAATGACCGAGGTCGCCCGTCCTCCCTGCTTCTGGACTTCCGCCTGCACCGAACGACACTGCTCCGCCACCCGATCGGCGAGCACCACGGTTGCCCCTTCGCTGGCAAGCCGCAGTGCCGTGACACGGCCGATTCCCTGCGCCGCGCCGGTGACGATGGCGATCTTCCCTTCAAATCTTGCCGTCATTGAATATCTCCCTAAGACCTGCTATGCGCGCCAACGAATAGGTGCATCCGCCGCCGGTATTGTTTCACTCAAAAAACGTTTAAGTTGGAGATTGGGGAGCGTCAACGCGTTACCGCGCGAATTTCTGCTTCCGCGTCATTTGCCTTTACGTCCTCTTTGTCCCGGAACCGTTTGACACCCTCGAGTGCAGACGAATAAGATCGATCCGGGCCTGTATTCTCTGTCTCGCCGAGATATTCGAAACATCCGCTTCCGGTCCATGCTGCAAATGCAGAGGTGCAAAATGACAGTTTTTGTGAAGTGCGGCAAGCTCTTCAACGCATCCACCGGAAGAATGGAGAAAAACAGGGCCATCGAAATAGCGCCGGATGGTACCGTGGCCAGGGTGGCCGATCCAGGCACACTGCCGATTGCCCAGAGCGACACCCTCATCGATCACTCCGGCGAAACCGTCATACCGGGGCTGATCGATATTCACGTGCATCTTTCGTACGGCAATGCCAGGACCGAGGAGGACATCGACCTGTTCGGATCCGTTGAATTCCGGGCGCTGCGCGGGTTGCACAATGCGCAGCGCGTCATGGCGGCAGGCTTCACGTCGATCGCCGATCCGGCGACCACCGGGCGGGTGAGTGCGGGGATTCGTGACGCCATCAATGCCAACCTGTTTCAGGGACCGCGCATAACGACCGCCGGGCGGCAGATAACCAACCGGCAGGGGATCTCCGACTGGTATCCCGCGTGGATCGGCGTTCCCGAAACCTCCGTCGGCGTCCTCGTCACCGACAAGGCCTCCGGAATCGAGGAAGTCCGGCGGCAAACCAAGGACGGCGTGGACTTCATCAAGATTGCGCTCGACGGCATCACCATGCACCCGGCAGACGGCTTGGTTGCGGGATTTACCCAGGATGAAACGACGGCGATCGTGGAGGAAGCCCACCGCCTGGGCAGAAAGGTGGTGGTGCACGCGCGCGGCGCGCAGGCCGTCCTGTACGCGGCGCGTGCGAAAGTGGATGTGATTTTCCACGCCTCGTGGATGGACAGCGCGGGCCTGGACGCGGTCCTCGAAAATAACTGCCTGCTATGCCCTTCGCTCACCTTTCCCGCCAACAACGTTGAATTCAGCACACCCACCGATCCGTCCTCCCGCGGCATGGTGGACCGTCACAGGAGGGAGCTGGATTCGGCCGTGCGGATCCTCTCCGGCGCGCGCAAGGCGGGGGCGAAATTCCTTGTGGGATCCGACAGCGGTTTCGCCGTCACACCCTACGGCGAATGGCATGCCCGGGAACTTCAGCTGTTTGTCGAGGAACTCGGATTCTCGCCTGCGGACGCCCTCCAATGCGCCACACTGAACAATGCCGGTTTCTTGCGTGAGCACGGCAAGGTGGGGATGCTCGAACAGGGGCGATATGCAGACTTCGTCGCGTTGAAGCGCGATCCCCTGGAAAACATCCGGACCCTTCAGGACAAGGCCAATATTGCCGCTGTCTACAAGGATGGACGGAAGGTGCGGTTCGAATTGCCCGGCAATGTCACGGCGGCCCTGGGCGAAAGGTCGTATTCGTTCTGGAACGACGTCCATACGCAGGATTTTCGGGCCCGGCTCCATCAGCCCTTGGCGCGCAGCGCCTCAGCCTGATCATGGGAGCGGTTGGAATCGCTCCCAGGCAGGTCTTCGGCCCCGGCGTGGGAGACGATTTGACAGGCGCGCCAGACGCGATTGCGGCCGCGTAGCGCAGCAGGTTCTGTTTTTTCAGTTCACGGAAGGAGAACAAGGCGTGGTCGGATCGGAAACGGCAGGAAGTTCTCTGCAATGTCGGAGAGGCATGCTGCGGACCGGATGCGCCTCGGTCTTGCTTGCCGTTCTTGCCGGCTGCCAGAGCTTTGCGTTCGCACAAGCCTTTCCAACCCGCCCGGTGCGGGTCGTCGTCCCTTATGCTCCGGGCGCCGCCGCGGATGCGACTGCCCGCATTAGCGCAGCGGCGCTGTCGGAACTATGGAAACAACCGGTGTTGGTTGACAATCGTCCCGGCGGCAACAGCGTCATCGGCACGGTGCTCGTCACTCAGGCCGAAGCGGACGGGTATACGCTGCTGTTCGCCTCCGGCGACACCTTCACCACGATCCCGCACCTGCTGCCAAATTTGCAGTACGACCCGCTGAAGGATCTGGTCCCCATCAATATCATGGCGAAGATCACGGTGCTCGTGCTCGCCGGTTCATCAGTACCCGCTGATTCACTTCCCGCGCTCATTGCCTACGCCCGGGCCAATCCGCGGGCGCTGAGCTACGGCTCGCCCGGCAGCGGCGGCAGCGCCCATCTCACGATGGAAATGTTGAAGTCGCTGGCAAAATTCGACATGCTGCATGTGCCCTACAAGGGCGTCGCGCCGGCAACTGCGGCTCTGGTTGCCGGAGAGGTTCAGGTCATGACCAATGGTTACGGCACGTCCCGCGGCCAGATTGCCGCCGGGCGCATCAAGGCGCTGGCAGTCACCGGTTCTGACAGGTTGCCGCAGCTGCCGAATCTTCCGACCACCGCCGAGCTGGGCTACGGTGAAGTGGACGCCACCATCTGGTGGGGAATGGCCGCTCCCGCCAGGACACCCGCTGACGTAGTCAATCGAATCAACGAAAGTATTTCGCGCGTACTCAGCAACCCCGAGACCGGCAGGCTCATCGAGGCGCGCGGGTTGACGATCACCAATCTTGGCCCCAAGGCGTTTGCCGAGCGGCTGGCTCGCGAACACGCGTCGCGGGGCGCGCAAGTGCGCATGCTTGGCATCAAGGCGGATTAGCGGATATTCCCGTATCTTCCATGTCAACCGGCACAGATCGGGATTTCGTTGTTGAGACCGTCGCAAAATTTGGGGGCGCCGCGGATTCATTCCACGAACCGGGGGTGGTATCCCTGCTCGCAGCCGGCAATTGCCCGCCGTAGATCGAGGGAACGCTTATGCCAATCGCCAAGGTCAATAATCTTGACATCTACTACGAGCTTCATGGCGCGGGCGAACCGCTGCTGATGATCATGGGAACCGGGAATGATCACACGATGTGGGGTGGTCAGTTGCCGGCGTTTTCAAAAGAGTTTCAGTGCATCCTGTACGACAACAGGGGCACGGGGAAAAGCAGCAAACCCGAGACGGGCTACTCATCAGGCAGCATGGCCGATGATGCCGCCGGGCTGCTCGGTGCGCTGGGGATCGCCTCTGCCCATGTGGCGGGCTACTCGCTGGGGTCGGTGATCGCGCAGGAACTGGCCATCGAGCATCCCGGGAAGGTCCGCAGTCTGTCCCTGTACAGCACCTGGGACCGGTGCCACCCGCACTTTCGCCGGAGGTTTGAGTTGCAGACCGAGATTGCAAAGCTGAACCGTCCGGATCTGCTGACCGCTTTTGCCGTACTGACGCTATTGAGCGCGAAATTTATCAACGCGCACGAACAGGAGATCCGTGCATTTGAGAAGCGGCTGTACGCGTCCGACGATCCTGCCGCACCACGCACGCCCCTGCATGCTTTGCTGGGGCACTATCAAGCCGATATCACGCACGACTCGGCGGACCGGCTGGGGCAAATCGAGGCCCCGACGCTCATCGTGGTGGGGTCAGACGATCCGCTGACGCGGCTTGAGTACGCCCAGGCCGTGCATCACAGGATTGCCCGTTCGGAGCTGGTCGTCGTCGATGATGCCGATCACATGCTGCTGGTCATGATGCCCCATCGGTTGAATGAGGTGGCGCTTGATTTTCTCAGGCGGCAGAAAGTCAAAAACTAGCCAAAAACAACCAGTCCTTTGTGGCCCCGCTCGGGATTACCCGTACCTGAAACACCTGGAGAGAAATTGTGACAGCAACGCAACGCCGGGAAGTCCGGCTCAAGGAATTGATGCGGCCAATCAGCCACTACACCGACGCCGTGCTGTGCGGCGACTTCCTGTACATGTCCGGCGCCGCCGCGTTCGACAAGGACGGCAATCTGGTCGGCGCGGGCGATGTCGTCCGGCAGTGCGAGCAGACCTGCGAGAACATCGACCGGATGCTCTCGGCCGTGGACATGTCGCCCCGGGATGTCGTCTACTTCAAGGTATTCATGCAGGAGGTCTATGACGGACCGAAGATCAATCCGGTGCGGCAGGCATTCCACGGCGCGTCCAAGCCGGGAAGCACCCGGGTCGGCGTTGGCCACTTCGTCCATCCCGGCATGCTGATCGAGGTCGAATGCGTCGCCTACAAGCCGTTCAGCGGCGGACCGGCCAGACGCGAGATCCGTTGCGAGAACCTGTTCCAGCCTCCCAGCCACTACATCGACGTCGTGGAGTGCGGCGACTTCGCCTTCATCTCAGGCACCGGCCCGATCGGCCCCAACGGCAAGTCGATGCACTTCGGGGACGTCGCGCGCCAGGCGCACCTCACCATGGAGAACATGCAGGTCATGCTCGATGCCGTGGGCATGGGCTTCGAGGATGTCGCCAAAGTGGTGTGCTACCTGGAGAATATCCACGACCGCCCGCACATCAACGCCGCGCGCAGGAGGTTCTTCGGCAAAAGCAGGCCGGCCAGCACGCTGTTCGGCGTCCGGCGCCTGGCGATCCCCGGTATGAATCACGAGATCGAGGCGATCGCCTACAAGCCCAGGGACCCGGGCAAGCCCAGGCGCAAGGAAATCAAGGCCGAGGGCATTCATGCGCCGATCTCGCACTACACCGATGCGGTGAAGTGCGGGGACTTCCTGTTCGTATCGGGCCAGGCACCGTTCAACAAGGACTTGAAGCTGGTCGGCGCAGGCGACATCATCAAGCAGGCGGTGCGGACGCACGAGAACCTGAAGAGGATCATGAAGGCCGGCGGCATGGGCTTCGGGGACATCGCCAAGGTGACGGTCTATATGGAGAACTGCGAGGAGCACCCGGCCGTCAACAAGGTGCGCAGAAAGTACTTCGGCCATTCGCGGCCGGCGAGCACGCTGTTCGGCGCCAATGCGCTGGCGCTGCCGGGCATGAAGCTGGAGATCGATGCTATCTGTTACAAGCCGGTGTCAACAATGTAGCTGGGGGCAACACGGCGGCGCCTCATCCCTTTCGAGCAGGTGTCCAGCGGCCGCGAATCAGATCGGCTGCTTTTTCGGCGATCATGATGACGGCGGCGTTGATATTGCCGCCGACGATGTCAGGCATCACGGAAGCGTCGACAACGCGCAGTCCTTCGACGCCATTGACCTTCAGGACCGGATCAACCACCGCGTCGCCGCCGCTTCCCATCCGGCACGTGCCGCAGGGATGCTGAATCGTGGCACAGGTTGCGCGGATGAACGCGTCGATGTCCGTGTCATCGACAGCATTTTTGCCGGGTCCGATCTCATCACCGCGGAACGCAGCTAGCGGCTTTTGCCCGGATATTTCACGGGCCAGTCGCACGCCTTCGCGCAGACACTGCACGTCACGGTCGATCGCCAGAAAATTGCCGTGGATTCTCACTTTTTGATGGGGATCGTTTGATACGATTCTCAACTCACCACGACTTTCCGGATGCAGAAGAATGGCGCGGCAGGTGAATGCGTCTTCCCACGCGGGACGCGACCACGGCAGCCAGGGCGTGGCGTTCGGCGGCACAGGCGAGACGAGCAACTGGATATCGGGTATGCCGGCGTTTGCCCCGGCCCTGACAAACCCGACGAAGCCGCCGGGCAGGTCAGTCGCCGGGCCTGAACGGAACAAATATGCCCGCGCCATGTTGAGCGCCAGCCTGTCCATGCGCAATTGACCCCGGATCGGACCCGCCGCGCACCGGCTGAACCACAGCAGCGCGGAGATATGGTCCTGCAGGTTCCGGCCCACGCCGCGAAGGTCGACGCGCGGCTGGATTCCAACCGATCTGAGCAGATCCCCGGGTCCGATGCCCGAAAGCATGAGCAGGTGCGGGGAGTTGAACGCACCGGCCGAAAGGAGAATCTCGCGCTCGCAATGCACTGTTTCGGCCACGCCATCGATCTCGAAATCCACCGATACCGCCCGGCCGCCCTGCAACCCGATGCGGCAGACCAGCGCTTTCGATCGGACGGTGAGATTGGCGCGCGGCATCGCCGGACGAAGATAGGCATTCGCGGTACTGCTGCGCCGGCCGTTGCTGATCGTCCATTGCAGCCGGCCGACGCCTTCATTCTGCGCGCCGTTGTAGTCCCGGGTCTCTTGAAATCCCGCTTCGCCGGCCGCCGCGAGATAGGCATCGACCAGCGCATGATCGTCGTGGCGATTCTCGCGCACGCCGAGGGGGCCGTCATGACCGCGGAATTCATCGCCGCCTCTCTCCCACGATTCCGCCCGCTTGAAATACGGCAGGACCCCGGCGAATGACCACTCGTCCAGGCCCTCCCGATGCCATCGGTCGTAATCGCCGCGATGGCCGCGAACGTAGGCCATGGCATTGATCGATGAGCTTCCGCCAAGAACCTTGCCCCGGGCGCACAAGATCCGCCTTCCCGCGGCGTGCGGCTCCGGTTCGGTGAAATATCCCCAGTCGTGCCGCAACTCCTGGCGGATCTTTCCCCATCCCAGCGGAATATGGATCAAAGGGTCGCTGTCAGGACCGCCGGCCTCCAGTAAAAGAACCGTTGCGTCACCATCCTCGCTCAGCCGGTTGGCGAGGACGCACCCGGCGGAACCCGCGCCGACGACAATGAAATCGAACGCCTTCACAAGGCGCCGTCTGGCTCGAGGGAGTGTTCACGTCCCCTCCGGATCGGGCGGGAAACTGTTCCGGAGCACCGGACAGCGTTCACTGCGCGCGGCGCCCAAGGGTATTCAAACCCGCCATGGCGTGACCGGGGCTTATTTCCTGTTCAATTCCTTCCACGGGTCCTTGATGGCGGTAGCGATGGTCTCGGTCTCCACGTTCATCAGCTTGCCGCCGACTTTTCGAACTTCGCGCAGGTACATGTTGAGGACGATATCGCGCGTCGCCGGATCGATCGAGATCGGACCGCGGGGACTGTTCGGGTTCTTGTAGTTCTTCAGCAACTCCATGGTGCGGTCGGCATCCAGCCTGCCCTTCTGTTCGCGGATGGCGTGATAGATCGCGTCCATCGCGTCCCAGGCGACCACCGCCACATACTCCGGATTGACGCCGAACTCCTTGTTGAAAGCGGCCACGAACGCCTTGTTGGCCGGGCGTTCCGCCGAAGGGGTGTAGTAGAACACCGTGGTCATGCCCAGCGCCTCCTCGGGCAACTCCTCGTCGAGGATCACGGTGGTTCCGATCAGCGGGATGCCGGCCTTCTCCAGACCGAGATCGACATAGGCCTTGAGGAACGCAACGGACTGCCTTCCGCCGGGGACGAAGGTGAACAGGACATCGGGCTTCGCGTCCTTGACGCGCTGCATGAACGGCACGAAATCGGGATTGGCGAGCGGCATGCGCACCTTACCGATGATCTCCCGCCCAGGACTGGCGAAACCCTTCTCGAACGCCGCTTCCGTGTCATGGCCGGGGACAAAGTCGGTCACCGCGATGTAGGCGCGCTTGTATTTTTTCGCCGCCCATTCGCCCATGGGCAACGCCGACTGCCACAGGGTGGCGCCCAGGCGGGTGATGTAAGGAGAGCGGGTGGTGATCACGGAGGCGGCGGCGTTCATGACCACGAACGGCGTCCTGGATTCCGCGGTGAGCGGCGCGATCGCCATGGCGTTGGGAGTCCACACTACCCCGGTGAGAAATTGCACCTTCTCGCGAACGATGAGTTCCTGCGCGATCTGCTTGGCTTTGTCGGGATTGGGTCCGCCGTCGTCGCGCTTGACCACCTCGATCCTTACTCCCGGGGGCAGGCTGCCGGCATGCAGCTTCATGTACAGATTGATGCCCCTTTCCATCCTTTCGCCCCAGAAGGCTTCGGGTCCGGAGAAGGTGCTGATAAAGCCGATCTTGATCGTCTGCGCCGCTGGAGATGCCGCGTACAGCGTGAAGGCCGTTGCTGCCAGAATGCCTCTTATCGATGCCATGACTTTCATTGTTCCTCCCGGGTTGTCGTACTGGTTTTGCGTCGAATGATGTGATGTGCAGCGGCTGCCTGGGCTTCCCCAGCCACCATTTCCGAGAGGATGCGGCGCATGCGCACCGAGCCGGCGTCGGGGGTGAGATTGCGCAGTTCGCGCCCGGCATGCCTCTCAAGCGAGCGCTGCTGCGCTTCCAGGACGGCCTTGTCCTCATCCACGACGGGACGATGCGCCTCCGCAATCTGCAGCGTCAGGCGCTGGTCCGTAACTCTGTAGTTACGCACGAAATGGGAGAAGTAATGGTTCGAGCGCGCCGTTTCCGGGGTTATGACGTTGACGACATGGCCGCTGACCCCCTGCGATCGATCTCCCGCAGGCGCACCCGTCCCGGCCGGCGCCACGCCGACATCGATGCTCACCGTGCAGGGCGCCTGGTAGCGGACGATCTGCCAGCGGTCAACCGGCCCGGGTTTGCCCAGCGCAAAGGCCCACAGGGGCGGCGCTTCAATATTCAGCATCCAGCGCGTCACGGTGACGCTGTCAGCCGCGCCGGTCGTTTCAAACGGCGCTTCGGCCACTGCCTGATTGCCGATCGTTGACTGATGCACATACGTTTCGTGCGTCAGGTCGAGCAGGTTGTCCAGTACCAGCCGGTAATCGCATTCAATATGCGTCACCCTGGGGACGCCGACCCAGCCCGGATCGTCATTCCAGTGGAGCCCGGGAATCTTGCCGGGATCCGCCAGACCGGGATCGCCCATCCATATCCAGGCAAAGCGGTTACGCTCGACCAGCGGATAGCTGCGCACGCAGGCCGACGCCGGCAGCCGCTCCTGGAAGGGCATATGGGTGCAGCGGCCTGCGGAATCGAAGACCAGCCCGTGGTAGCCGCAGACAACATCGTCGCCTTGCAATTTACCCCCTGACAGGGGCAGCATGCGATGCCAGCAGGCGTCCTCCAGCGCAACCGCCCGGCCATCGTTGCGCCGGTACATGACAACCGGTGTTCCGCAGATCTGCCGCGGTAGGAGCGCGTGGCGCAGCTCATGGTCCCAGGCTGCCACGTACCAGGCATTCAGCGGATACGGCATGCTATTTGACATTGCTGTGAGCTCTGTTCAAGGTTTCAACATTTACCGCGCATCCGCATTCGCCGGCCGCCCGATGCCATCGGGAATCTAGCAGCGGGGCGCGAGGGCCGTCAAATCTGCGGCGGCGATCCGACCAGCGCGCAGCAATCCCGACGCGTCAAATCAGGCAGCGGGTGCTTTGGCCGCCGGTGAAGGTAATGTATAATGAAACATCGTGCCACATTTCAGCAGACCCCGGCAGGAGTTCTTATGAACGCATCGGAGATGCGCGAGCAGATTCCCGAGCTTGGATACAAGGAATACTGGTATCCGGCACTGAGGGACGGCAAGGTCGGCGACAAGCCTGTAGGCGTCAAGATCATGGGTGAGGAGATCGTATTCTTCCGCGGCCGGTCCGGGGAGGTGGCGGCCCTTGCCAATGCCTGCCCGCACCGCGGCGGCTCGCTCAGGCACGGTGATTGCCATTACCAGGGCACCATCGCCTGCCCCTATCACGGCTGGGTGTTCAACGAGGAAGGCGAATGCCTCGCGGTCCTGTCCGAAGGTCCGGAAAGCCCCATCCCCGAAATCGCCCGCGCGCGCAAGTATCCCACCCGGACCCTGCGCGGGCTGGTGTTCATCTGGATGGGCGCAGGCAAGCCGGCCGCCATTGAGGAGGACGTGCCTCCGGAATTTTTCGAGGACGGGAACACGCTGGTGTTCTCGGTCGAGCGCAACTGGCCCGTCAACTGGCGCGTAGCGCTGGAGAACTCGCTCGATTCGCACGTAATGTACGTGCACCGCAACTCGCTGCTGATGCTGATGGAGCCGTTCATGCAGTTCGGCCGCACCGGCAACCGCGTGCGCATCGTCAACGATCGGGCCTGCATCGGCTACCTCCCGGAGGCTCCCAAGTCCGGACGCGAGTACTACCCGAAGCTCGCGGCCTGCTGGCCGAAATTCGACTTCCGGCGGGCGTGGCTGTGGCTGTTCTCCTGGCGCAAGAAGTGGTCGCAATTCCCCCCCTTCAACAATAACGAAGAGTGGGACATGCATACGCTGATCGACGGCAGGCGGGTTCGTGGCGGCGGCCACCACCTGCCCACCATGTTCCGCTACGACTATGGAACGCACATGTACACCCGCTGCTGCGTGCCGATCGATGCGCACAGCACGCGCGTCATTTACTATCACGCCGCGCGGCGCAACAGCGCCATCGGCAGATTGCTGCACCGGGCGTTCTTCCACCTGGCCTACACCTGGCTGATGCACGAGAATTTCTCGCAACAGGATTACCGCGTGATGGGACCGCAGAGGTACGATCTCCCCGAACATCTTTCGGCGACCGATTCCGAGGTCGTCGCCTGGCGGCGTTTGCTGCTCAGGGCGCGCGGGCGGCCCCGGGGAGATGCGCAACCACGAGAAGGTGCGGACCGGCCCGTGGTGAAAATCGCCTCGATGGCGAACTGAAGCCTGCGCCAGGGGATCCGTGCCGAACCGGCTGGCCCTCGCCCGGGGGCGTGGCGCGGGTGTGCCCGCGCGATGCGATCACCGAAGACCCTGTCCCGGATTCACTGGAGACGTGCAATGTTCATACGAAATGCCTGGTATATCGCGACATGGGCTGACGAGATCCGGGACATTCCCTTTGCCCGCCGCATCCTCGGCGAGGCGATCGTGCTGTTTCGCGATTCTGCGGGAAAGATCGGCGCACTGGAGGACCGCTGCTGTCACCGCGGCTACCCACTGGCGCTCGGCGAGGTCGTCGGGGGCAGCATCCAGTGCGGCTATCACGGGCTGGAATTCGACATTACCGGGCGTTGTGTGCGGATCCCCGGCCAGCCGAACGTACCGCCGGGCTTTCGCGTCAGAAGCTACCCGGTGGCCGAACAGGACGCCATGATCTGGATCTGGATGGGTGATCCGGCCCGGGCCGATGCCGCCACGATTCCCGGGTTTCCCTACAACAACGACTGGCCTTCCAGAAAAATGACCAGCCACGCCAGGTTCAACTACCGGCGCATCGTCGAGAACCTGATGGATTTGTCGCACTTCGCGTTCCTTCACAAATCGACCGTCGGCGGCAGCGTCGACGCTCACGTGAATGCCAAGATGAGCGTCACCGAGACGGCCCGGGGCGTGAAGTTCATGCGCTGGCTGCTCGACGCTCCGCCGCCGCCGCTGTACCTCAAGGCCCTCCCCTTCAAGGGAAACGTGGATCGCTGGCTCGAAATGGAGTTCGTCGCGCCGAGCGCATGCCTGCAGTATACGGGCGGAATCGACGCCGGGACAGGCGCCTACGATCAGGGCAGGCGCGACGGGGGCTTTGCGCTGCGCATGTTGCATGGCGTCACGCCGGAAACCGAGCACAGTTGTTTTTATTTTTTCTCGCTATGCACCGGCTTCCGCCATGACGACCCATCGATGGTGGAGAGGATCTTCACGGAGACCCAGACCACCATCCGGGAGGACGTGGTTGCGCTGGAGGCCCAGGACGCACGCCTGCGCGAAACCGGAGAGGCCCGCCTCCACGCCATCCGCTCGGACGCAGCACGCCTGCAGGCGGATAAAGCGTTCGATCGCTTGCACAAGGAAGAGGCTGCGATGCAAGCAGGCGCTTGACGGACGGCGCCAGGAGCGCACAACGAGGCAGTCATGAATTTTCTCGGCCGGACCCAAGTGTGTTAAGTTTTCCAACGATCTCAAGGAGGAAAAAATGAAAATCAGAAAATTTGTCGCTGCCTGTCTGCTCGCCGCATTGCCGGCAACGGCGCTTGCCGACGTGACCGTCGGCATCCTGGCGCCGCTCACCGGCAGAATTGCCGCGTTCGGCACGCAATACGCCGGGGCGCTCAAGATGTTCGAGGAGTCGCGCGCCCGGCTGAACGACAAGGAGAAGATGAAATTCGTCGTCTATGACACACGCGGCGACCTCACCGAAACAATCAACCTGACACGCAGGCTCATTTCCAGCGACAAGGCGGTGGTTATTCTGGGTCCGCTGCTGAGTGGCGAGGCCGAAGTGGCCTTCCCGGTTGCCCTGCAGGGCAAAACACCGATCATCAGCCCAACCGCGTCCAAACCCGGCATCGCGGCAGCCAATCGCCCCTACGGGTTTACCTTCGCCGCGACCGCAGAAAGGAAAGCCGGGGTGCAGATAGAAAAATGGCTCCCCCGCGCCGGTAAGCCGGACAAGAAGGGCGTCATCATCATGGATGGCAGGGGGGGCATATCGAAATTCGAAGGCTCCGGGGGAGAACCGGAAGGGGTGAAGGAGCACGGGCACGGAGGGGGCGG